>OLGF01001040.1_pt1 | contig 31397 bp, 29 predicted proteins | sample 1604971 | NCBI WGS metagenome assembly OLGF01 (sample SAMEA3888902, study PRJEB22519) | human gut metagenome | biome: human gut; feature: human-associated habitat; material: faeces | place: Denmark | collected 2011 | reverse complement strand
AACATAAGGTATATGTTCAAAGTGGTATGTATTTAAGAGGTCAGAAATGGCCTCTTCTTTGTTATTTTTGAGTTTTGATTATGCGATAAATTTGTCATATTAAAACTTGTAATAGTAATTTGTTTACGCCGTATTATTGGCGAGAAAGAGAGGAAAATATGAAGACAACAATGACACCCAGTTCACGTGGTTTAAACGTGAACTGTGAAATGGTAGAGGCATTTGAGGCAGTATTGCCTCAGTCTATTTTGACGAAACTGGAGCCTTTTAGTTTTGCCATATGCTGTAAGGACGGTGGATACGTCATCTGTTTACAGAGCTTTAAAGCTCTTTCAGATGACGTATATCATGGTCCGTTGACAAAATATATAGACAAAAACAACTGGTTTGGTTTTGTCGACGACGTAAAGTCCAAGCCTGAATATAAGGCTAGACTTGCAGAGTTACATGTCCCGGCAGCTATAGCTCCAGAGATTGAACTTCTGGAGCTGTATGAGCAATGGAACGACTACAACGAGTATGTCATCGATAAGTTCATTCGTTTTGATGCAGTGTATTATATTCCACTGCATGATACAACAATTCCGTCAATAATCAAAGCAGCAAAAATCTTTGCAGGCTATGGCGATTGACAGAATTGGCCATCTACCAGAAAGGAGGTTGTTTTAGAGGAGAGCCAGGAATGACTCGCCTCTTTTTTTTGTGTTCTGTAACGATGATGCGACTCCGGCAAAGCCGGGGAGTTATTAAAAGCCTAAAAAAAATCCACAAAGAAACCTTTTTTCTTCAAAATTCAGCATATTGTATATGTAAAGAAATAATTTACTAGAATCTAAGGATTGAAAAAAAATGCAAAAAAGAAAATTAAAAAAAATCAGTCTCCTGTTATCGTCTGCTGCGCTGGTATTGGCTCTTACAGTGCCCGTGAAGGCAGCAACAGAAGATGTGACAGAACAGGCCGAAGACTCTGGCGTGTATGTATTTAAAGATGCCAAGAAAGACGGCACCGTCACGTTTGTGAAAAAATGGAAAGACGGAAAAGATAATGCAGATAGGCCTGTTCCTGACATTGAGATAAGCACCAAACGACCAGAAGGCGCAATAATCAAATATACAGTAACATTTCATGGAAATGGATTGACGTTCACCGATGGAACGACAGAAAATTCAATCGTATATACTTCTGCCGGGCAGGTCCTGGATGGACAGTATAAAATACCAAATGGAATAAATGTGTGCTGGTATACTGATAAGTCGTGCACGACGAGGGTTCCGATATCCAGAGACGGTACAATAAATATTGGAGTCTCAAAAAATATAGATTTATATGCCAAGGAAGCGACATTTGTCTTAAAGAGCGGCGATACATTTAATTCACTGATTCCTGATGAGACGACTGCAATATATTTTACTGATGAAGAAATGCCGGATGGCGCAGAAACAATTGATGTTGATGCTGACGGGGATTCAGGCGCTATTGCCTGGATGGAAGGCACTGTTATGAAGGTTTCAACACAGATTAGTGATGTGAAAGTTATTTCTAACGTAAACAGCAAAAATATGTTTAGTAAAAAGGTAAATCTGGAAGAAATTCATTTTGACAATATTGACACTTCAGCGACGACCAACATGCAGTCATTATTCCTGAATTGTTCAAAACTAAAGACTCTTGATTTGACAACATTCAACACATCAAAGGTACAATACTTCAACAGTATGTTCTCCGGATGCAGTGCCATGAAGCAGGTAAACGTTGAAAGCTTTGATACCTCCAATGCCACAACGTTCAATAGCATGTTTTACGGATGCAATAATCTTGAATCTGTTGATGTGTCTAATTTTAAAACAGACAAAGTGACTGATATTGGATATATGTTTGTGTCTTGCAGAACACTAACGAATTTGGATTTGTCAAATTTCAACACAAAGAATGTTTGGAATATGGCTTACATATTCCAGAAATGTAGTAATCTTGCATCAGTTAACTTCAGCACCTGGGATACATCAAAAGCAACAACGATGCAGTGCATGTTCTCCGAATGTGAGAAAATTACTGAGATTGATGTATCTCATTTTAACACAGCAAAGGTAACAACTATGCGAAGAATGTTCCATCGCTGCAGCAACCTTAAAATACTGAATGTTGATAACTTCAATACATCAAAGGTAAATAATATGGAAGCAATGTTCTACATGTGCAGCAATCTGCTTGAACTTGACATTGACCACTTTGACACTAAGAATGTAACAAATATGAGCATGATGTTCCTGATGTGTTCTAAATTAAACGTTTTGAATGTTAAGAACTTTGATACAGGAAAAGTCACGGATATGTCGTATATGTTTTCAACCTGTCAGTCTTTGACAGAGCTGAATGTATCATCGTTTAACACATCCAATGTAAAAAATATGATGCAGATGTTTTATAACTGCAATAATCTAATTACACTTAACCTATCTTCATTTGATACAAGTAATGTAACAAACATGAGTAAGATGTGGTATAACTGCAAGAGTCTGACAACTCTGGATTTATCCAGTTTCAATACAGCAAAAGTGACAAATATGGACTGTACGTTCTACGCCTGCCACGGAATGACGACGCTGACCCTTGGGGATAACTTCAAGTTCGTCGGCGAAACATATTCAATCCCTCTAAGTTCATGGATGAATTCCAGTGGAGAGGTATTTGAATCAGACGGTACAAATTCAAACTTGCCGAGCAATGTGGCAGATACTTACAAAAAGATGACAAAAGCCGAAGGCTGAAAAGAATCCCCTGGAAATGTTTCCAGGGGATTTTGCTTTTATATATTATTTGCGTCAACGGAGAGCGGGGAAGCCCCGGCCGACAAAAAAGTCGTCTGCGGGTCAAACGTTCCGGTTGGAACGGCGAGGTATCATATTTATTCTGGTACCAAGCCGATACGGCGAGGTATCAAAAAAAATCCTCAAAAAAACAATGCACTTTTTAGTTTTTTCTTCATACTATATATGTAAGGGCTAAACCCCGTGATGCCGTTTCGGTAAACCGCCGACCGGCAACAGACGCAAGGCTTTTGCCTGTGTCTGGAGATATGGGCTTTGCCGCAACGCGGAAGGTTAAGCGCTCTTCAAATCCCTCAGCGAGAAATTCCGGGGGAGGTATGGTGGTGAGGTGGAGACAGGCTGAACTGACACGGTGGTGTCAGAATGCACACTTGGTTTTCAGTATCCCGGGCTGAGGTCTTTTGCAGGCAGAATGGTAGTAGTACTGCCGACTGCAGACAAAAAAAGAAAAATAAAAAAGTTTTTCTTTTTCATATCTTTCTGAGAAAAATCCAGCATATTATGTAAAAGGAGAAAGAAAGAGAAAAAAACTCCAAAAAAAATTTTTGCAAAAAGCGTTACATTTTTTAAATTATTTAGCATATTAAATATGTAAGCAAAAAGAGCGAACGAACCGCGACGAGTACCTACGGGAAAAACGGGGATTGTAGTCTTTTGATGCTTGCAGCAATATTTCGGCTTTTCGCAAATGTTACTTCATGTTGGAAAATTTAAAATTACAAAATGGTATATATATTTACATTTGCACCCACACGAAATATCTTTTTTAAAACTGATGAACAGAGGACTGTTTGTAACAATCCTCTCTTGGCAGTAGACCTGGGCAAGGCCTTTCATTTGTTGACGGAGAACGGGAAGTCCCGGCCGACAAAAAGTCGTCCGCGGGTCAAAGGTTCCGGTTTTAACTTCGCACGTGGGTCTGAATCCACGTTCGAAACACGTTTCGCTCAGCCTTACGGCTTCGTTGGTCAGCAGCAAAAGCTGCTTGGTAACGAGCGCGAAGCACGAGTAATCAATAAAAACAAATAATGACATTTCGGCATTTCGTAAATGTTACTTCATTTATAATTATTGTATAACATAAATACTGAGTTGCAAAGACGATGAGATAGGGATGAGGATTGAGCTTGAGCTCGGTCGGGCTCTCATGCCAATTGCGATTACTTAAATACATTTACCTCCACTCGAAATGCAAAATATTCCGGCTATGTAGTAAGCAAGGTATTCGTACCAGCCGAAGGCGGTTACTTCTTTGTAGAAAACAAAATTATACAGCAAATTATTTTTACCGCCACGATTACACGGAATGACAATTTATTTTGCGGCAGTTCTGTTATTGCAGCCGTGGTCAAGACTAAACGATTTCGGTTACTTCTTTATATAATACATACTTTAAAAGACAAATGGACATTTATATGTAATAAATGGCGTGTATGCGCTATCATTAAAAAAAATTACCGATTCAGCGACTCGCTATGCGATTCATAGCGGCATCAGGTCTTTAGGCAAAAAAAAAGCGCAATAAGAGAAAGGATTTGGTTACTACATATTAATAGAAAAGAAGAAAGTGGATATGGTCAGTGTATCGGAGCGGCCAACTTATAATTGGTAAGAGCGTGTATACGCAGACGAACAATGAATTTACCGAATCACTCACTCGCAAAAAAAATATTTTCTTCCTGCAACGAAGCAGGATTCCTTCTTTTTAGCGGCAATCTTAAACGCCCATCGGAGTTTTTCGGACACGGTGGACGGCTTGGTTACTTCTCAAATGGATAATAAAGGATTATTTTGTTAATATAACAGAATTTTGTAATGTGTGACGTCCACACACACGGGCAATAAAAGTGGACGCTTAGCAATGCAGGCCTGGCTGTATCCAGGGAAACAAATAAAATACCAAGTAACTTACTCGCAAAGAGAGAAAAAAGCGGTAGTGCCTTTTCAACAGGCATACCGCTTTTCTAATGTCCACAAAAAATATACAGGCAGATATCTGATTTTAACTGAGAACGGGAAATCCCCGGACGACTTTTTGTCGGCCTGGGATTTCCCGTTCTCAGTTAATCTTCACGTATGAAAACGCGAAAATTTTTTCGCGAAAATTATACATTTTTGCAAAAATCCGGCATATTATAAATGACAAACTCAGAGAAGGAGGAACTTGTATGCTGCTGTCACAGAAAACAACTATCAGGTTAAATAAATCAGAATCTAACATTATCGGCCATATGTGCTATGCAGCATATAAGCTTTGGAATGCTTGCAACTACGAAAGACGGAACTACAAGGACTTATCACTGCCAGTAGAATATCCAAACTGGTACTATCAGAAGGCTGCGCACAAAGACGACCTGTGGTTTAAACAGCTTCCGTCGCAAACAGCACAGGAAATATGCAAGCAACTGGATAAGGCCTGGAAGTCTTTTTATTCTCTGAAGAAATCAGAAGGCATCGAGGACCCTAAACCGCCACGTTTTAAACATGACAATATCTCCATTACCTACATGCAGAATGGGATTGCACATAAATCCGGAAGCGACACCATAAGGCTCTCCATCGCCAGAAATCTCAGGAAATACATGTCTGAAACTTACCAAATCAACGATACTTTACTTTACCTTAAAAACCGTATTTTTAAGGACGTTGATGTGATAAAACAGATAAAATTGTATCCGCCTGAGAATGGGGTATGTGCAGTCATTGTTGTCTATGAAATTCCAGATGAGGATATTCTGCCGGATAATGGCCGGTATCTGTCCATCGACCTTGGTGTCCACAACCTGATGACCTGTTACGACAGCACATCCAAGAAAGACAATACTTTTATCATTGGACGAAAATACCTTTCTATTTGCAGATATTACGATAAAGAGATTGCAAGGATACAGTCCCAGTGGGCAAGAACTCAGGCGGAGCATGGAGTAAAATATCCGAAATTATCCAAACACGCCCAGAAGCTATATCGTGATAAACGAAACCGTATCCATGATTATCTCCATAAAGTCACACGCTGCATGACCATGTATTGCAAACAGCACGACATCCACACAGTCATCATTGGCGATTGGACCAATATACGAAAAGACAAGGACTTTGGAGATAAGACGAATCAGAAACTCCACAGCCTGCCATTTAAACAACTGACAAACATGCTGGCTTATAAACTGGCTTTGGAAGGAATCCGCCTGGAAGTAATCAGCGAAGCATATTCCAGTCAGACAAGTCCATTGGCTCCAGATGTCAGCTGGAGATATGCGAAAAAGTCGAATCGTGTGGAGCGTGGATTATACATAGATAATGATTTTGTCTGGAATGCAGATTGCGTTGGAGCATTCAACATATTGCGACTTTATCTGAAACAAAAAGAGATAGACCTGACATTTGATGCCAAATCTATCTCACATCCTTATGTTTTAAAGGTAGCTGCGTAAAAAACAGTAGTGGTGGTATGGACCCACCCTGAATCTACGGGGCCCAGGCTCCGCACATCAGATGCTCGGTAATTTAATTGCCAAGTAGTTCACTCTCTTCTAACATGCTATCAGGTCATCAGCATTTTTGATGATAATCTTATCATGTACATCATTAGCAGAAATCAGCACCTCAGATTCATTCCGCCTGGAAAAATATGCTAAAACATCTTTTTTGTATGCAATGCCTTTAATGATGTATCCATCTTCTCCAAATCTTTTTGAAAACCATTCGGCACCATCAAGCTCTCTGGTCCACGACATTCCCTCCGGATTTCTTCCAATTGCAACACCACGATATACAACAAATGAGTCAGGAAGACATAAGTATGTGTCATATTCCTCACAATTCATTAACGCTTCTTTTGGACACTGTTTAAACCATTTCGCAGATAGCGATACCGGTACATTTACATCTCCGTTTGGGTTTTCCTCTTCAACCCAGGCCTCTGAAAGAACCTTTGCAAAATCATTAGCTGACCAGAAGCGCCGGCTGAACTTGAGAAAAGTTAAATAATATGAAGGACGGAATATATACATCAGCATAAGTGGTTCTTCTGTCTTATCTATTTTCTGTTCATATGCGGCGCAGGCTTCCTTAAATGCTCCTTCTGAATCTTTGATATTGATAATTTTTTCATTGTCAAACCAATATGGCGATTGGAATACTGGATGATTTACAATGAAGTCAAACTCTGTTTCCGCAATCGGGAGGTAAAGCATCATTCTTGCCACATCCTTCAATCCGTTAATATCTGTTGTTTTTCTCATGATTTAATCCCCTTTCTTTTTGTTTGTTAAAAGAAATATGCTGGATTTTATATCGTTCAGAAAAGTGTATATCTATACATATACTTTTTTCATTGTTCAAAAAGATGCAAAAATATAAACAACATTTTGGTAGGATTAATTCTGGTAATCTTGCTTTACCAGAATGAGATTTTGGTTTTTTTGATATCCCAATAAATAAAAAATGAATGAAAAAAAATTAAAGTGACAACTTGAGATAAATTGCTTTTTTTGTTTTTTTTCTTTGTTCTTTTTATTTTCTTTCACATTATTCCACATTCCATTTTGATTTCTCACTAAATATTTAATCCAAAGTTTCAAAAAATAAGCGTTCACGCATGTTTGAAACGATTTTATGCCTGCTGCCGGTTGGTTTTCTTTTAGCTCGGCCCAGACGCCCTCCGCCGCCTGACGGCGCCTTCGGGCTACGTCCATCTAATAACCTTTTTCTAAAAGTGGAAACCCTTCTGAAATATCTTTTTTAATATCTTTTTTAATATTTTTCTGTTTTGTTTGTTTTTTTTGTTTTATTTTTTTATTTTTTTTCGTTCTGTTCTTATAAAATATCCATTTTTTCTATCTTTTTAATTTGAAAATAGAATTTATATATTTTTATATATTTATCTTTATTTACCCTTTGCTTTTCTTTATTTTTCTTTTGTTTTTTATCGACGTGCGGGGAAAACCGCGGTTTACGAAAACATTTTTTTGTTTCTACAAATTCTTTTATTTTTGTATTTTTTCTGTTTTCTTTTGTTCTGCGGTTGCCTCTTTGTTCTTTAGCCTAATGAAATTGGGGTGGATACTTTTAACTGCCACTTTTGCCTGTCGTTTGGGCTTACGAAGAAAAAGAGGTGCAAAAAATATATGGCTGAAGGCGGGAGAGGGGTATTTTTGTGGGTATGCCTGCTGCGGAAGAATGCCGGCAAAATTGGGAGAGGAGAAAAAGAGAGTATGCATGTGTATACATAAAACCACCGAAAAAATATGCCGGCAAATGTATACATTTTTTTAAATATAGCCTGCCCGCTGGGAAGGCTTTTTGTGTGTGCATGCATGTGTGTACATTTTAAGTATCCTGCCGGCAGCGGCCGGCAAAAAAAAGTGAGCAACATAGTGTATGCACTTCTCTTTCTTATACGCCCGCTTTAGATATGCATTTTTTATATATAAATACGCAGCCTTGTATATACACTTCTAACAACAAAATATACACATAAAGATATACACAAAAAAATATACAACGTCCGGCAAGCATATGCACTTTGTGAAATTAAATATATACGCAAGGGTATACATAAAAAAAAGAATGTGCATGCAAGGGTATCCAGGCATAAAGAAATATACAGCCAAGCATATACAGCAAAAAAGAAGAAAAAAAAGAATGCACAAACAAGCATATGCACGGAAATAAAGTTAGCGGCAGTTGATGCAGTTGCGTTCCGAAAGCAAGGCGATATGTACACATAAAGATACGCATAAAAAGAAAAAGAAAAGAAAGATGTACAGATAAAGATATACAAAAAAAAGAAAAGGAATTGAAAAAGGGGATATAAAGTAAAAAAGAAAAAAATGTGAGTAGGGGGAAGAAAAAGAAAGTAGAAGTTGGAGGTGTACAGTAGGGATGATGTAGCCCGGAGGCGCCGTCAGGCGGCGGAGGGCGTCTGGGCACCGAAGACGAAGAAGTAAGGCTGCCAGCGGCAGAAAAGACACAGGATTTTTTCTCACCGTGAGAAAAGCGGTGAGAAAAGCGGTAGGAAATCTGTTTTTTGTACCTCGTAAATTCCGGCATATTGAAATCGCAAAAAAACAAAAGAAGAAAGGAAAAAGTAATATGGAAAGAAGAGAGAAAAGAATGAGGGTAACAGGCAAACACATCTTATTAAAAGGAATCCTTGGGGTGTATTCCCTGTATGCATTCGCAGTTCTTGTGATGAGGCTGATATCATACAGACCGTTGCCGTTGCCGCTGCTGTGGATTGGTGAGGCTGGTTTTGCCGTCTCCCTGATGCTGCTTCCGAATGCAGTATCCGCTGAGGACCCGAAGAAAGATGAAATCTTTTTCGGGTCGATGCTGTTGCTGTTCGGAATGCTGCTGGTAGTTGGGACAGCAGGGGTTTTCTGACGTTTGAGGGGCAGGCTTTTTGTCTGTCTCTTTTTTTTGTTTTTCTGTTTCGTGCATATTGGATATAAAAATATAACAAAGAAAGGAAAAATAAAATGAAAAAAAATACGGAGCAGGAAGCAGCAGGAAACGGCTGTATTGATAAAAATGGGGTACTGTTTTTTATGAGAGGCGATGCCTGCATGGATATTCAGGTAAAACCGCAGGCGGAAGAGGCTGACTTTGGAGACATGGAACATATATATCTGAAGAATCTTGACAACGAAACACCATTTCCGAATGTTAAGAGGCTGAAAATTAGCGGAGACGGAATCAAAACTATACAGATTTCAAATACGATGTTTCCGAATGTCCGAGAAATCATATCTACAAACCCGAAATATCCATCCGGGTCAATGCTGGTAGAAAAAGCGGGAAATAATATGCATCTGCTCAATGCTTTTTGCTTGAATGAGGATGAGCCGCTGGACTTAAGTGGCATCGTTGCAATCCGTGATGATGCACTGGTTGGCTGTAAGTCAGACAAGGTCATTAATACGGAAGATGTTATATGGGTTTCAACAGATGCTTTTAAGGCATCCAGCATGGCATGTATGAAAAAGCCTTTTGTGGATGGCGTGCGGATGGTCGGCTCTATCGCGTGTGATTTTGATACGGATGCGAAAAAGTATATCATCCCAGAAGATGCAACAACAATGGCGACGTTCTATGACTTTAATAGAGATGCAACTATGATTATAAATAGAAATTGCTCTTTCTTCGCTAACACGCCTTATTCTCCGCCGAATCATCTGGTTTTCACAAATACAGACCATATGGATGAACGAGACCTGAGATATCTGAAAAAATATGATGCGGAAATCAGAAATGACCATAATCAGAAATGACCATCCGGAATATACAATCATAGATGATGTTGTATACACAAAAGACATGAGCCGAGTAGTTGCGTGTTTTGAGCGTAAGGCTGGCGATATAGTAATAGAAGACGGTGTCAAGGAAATCGCAAGAAGTGCATTTTCAAACTGCTATTCAATCAATTCTGTATGGCTCCCGGATTCTGTTGAAAAAATAGACGAATTTGCCTTCAACGATTGCACAAATCTTTGTTCCATACACTTTGGAAAAAACGTAAAGCAGATTGGACGAAGTTGCTTTAGGGGCGACAAGCATCTGACTGAAACGGAACTCCCGGGAACAATAAAAGAGTTAACCAGTTATTCTTTTGCATACTGTATAACGCTGGATTCATTAAAAATAAACGAAGGGACACAATCCATACACCCAGATACGTTTTTTGGTACTTACATAGAAAAGCTCTTTATCCCATCATCACTGAAATCGTTCCGTGAACTTGGTGCGGGTGAAATACGGACACAGGAGATTGTCCTTGCGGCTGAGGATATTCCAGAAGATGTTTTCATAAATACAACCGCGACAAAGATAATAACACCATCCCGGGTAATATGGCTTCCGCTCAGAGAACTTATGACGCAGCCGGCGAAATGGAAAGCCAATCATCTTGTTAATTCACAAAGAAACGGAGAGATAGAGCCTCTTTACAAATTCTGCGGTGGAGATGTTCAATATAAGCGATATTTTGCGTTTCACGAGTATGCTATCTCACAACAGGAAGAAACAAAAGCATACTTAAAAAGAGTAGGAAAGAACCTGGCTAAAAACTTGATTAAAGAAGGAAAAGAAGATGACCTTGCAAAATTAATGCAATACGATATTTTGTCAATTAACGTATTGAAGCAAATACAGAAGGCTCTGGAGAAAACGGACTGTGAAAGATTTGCTGTTGCAAAGGCGTATATCTTAGACAAGGTTGGACAGACCAAAAGTAAAAATAAACTGACTCTGTAAGGTTACAGCCGCCTGGAATTTTCAGGCGGCGTTTTTTTTGTGCGCATTCAAATTCCGGCATATTGTAAATGAACAATGAAACATCCAAAAAAGAATCGGAGGTTAAAAAAATGAACTTTTATACGGCAGATTTACATTTTGGACAAGAATCACTGCTTGCAACTGGCAAATGGAAAGAGCGGCCATTCTCTACTTTGGAAGAAATGCATAAAGACCAGATTAAAAAATGGAATAAAAAAGTCACAAATGGAGATGATGTGTATGTCCTTGGAGATGTAGGCTCAAGAGGCTATCACCATATGCATCCGGAACTGCTAGCGCAGTTAAAAGGTCGGAAACATCTTATTCTTGGAAATCATGACGATGTCAGTGACCTGAGGGTGCGGCAGCAGTTTGTTGAGATTGTGCAGACGAAAAAACTGATTGACCCGTGCCACGGCCGAAACCAGAAACTTCTTCTGACGCATTGTCCGTATATGATGTGGGAGGGCCAGCACAAAGGAACTATCATGCTTTACGGCCATTTACATAATACCATTGATGAAAAACTGTTTCAGAAATATCTGAAAGAGTACAATCAGGACAGGATACCAAAAAAAGAGAAAAAAGAAACTCTTTGCCAGGCTTTCAGCGTATGCCAGTGCTTATGGGATTTTGAGCCTGTGACACTGGAAGAAATCCTGAAAAGAGCAGAAAGAGGTGAAGAGAGCCCTGCTTACTGATAAGAGAAAGATGAGGGGTGTTTTTAAAAATTTGTGTTTTTGGTACTGCATCGCAACATTCCTGATTGTCTTTCTGGTATTTGTCGGGTGGATAGTCCCGGCATGGATACAGGCGGTAGAGTTTTCTATATTCCTAGTTGCATCCTTGCTGACAGTGCATTACGAATTTGGTAGGATACTGAATGCGATGATGGTTTTGTGTGGATTTTTGCTGATAGCGATTTTCTGAAAAGCGGGCGGCGATTTGTGCTGCCTGCTTTTTTTGTGCAGCAGAAAAGTCAGCATATTGTATACAACTTGGAATAAGAAGGGAGAAAACGATATGGACAACAAAAACAAATCCATCTGGGATGAGATGGTCTCAGAGGTCAAAAAAGAGTTTACGCCGGAAGAGGTCAAGAAGATGAAAAAGCAGAAAACGAAAGCAGCGTGGTGGTATCAGGCCGGTTTTTATCTGCTGTTGGCAATCGCTGTTGCAGTTGGCATTATCAAATGCTGTATGCAGATTGCAATCCCTCTGTGGTGCCTATGGCCGGCAGAAGCCATTTATGTATTTTTTGCCGGACTTACGCCAAAAGCCGTACAGGCATGTGATGAAGAGAATCAGGAAGCGGCGGCAGAGTTTACATTTCTTGGTCTGACGGTGTTGATTGCGTTTATCGCTTTCGCAATTGTTTGACATATAAGACAGGTTTTCCTGTCTTTTTCTTTTGTCGGAAATCCCGACATATCGCAAAATTTTCTGGTTTTTCTTTACTTATGCAATCCTGCATATTAGTTCTGAAAATTAATACAAAGAACAAAGAAAGGAATTAAAAAAATGGATAAAAAAATTGTTTTGCAGGATGGAGTGACTTTTTCTTATGATAATGATGGCGTCGTTCGGGATATGAATATCCTTGATGGAGTTGAAAAAGTAGAATTATATATGGATGTTGCAATGGAGGATACGCGAAAACGTTTTCCGGACGTAAAAAAACTTATCGTAGGGAGTGGTGTCTCGATGATTGATATCCCAAATAGTCTATTTCCGAATGTAAGGTCTGTGGAATCAATGAGCACATATTTTCAGTCTGGCCCATATCTTGTCCGAGAATCTAATTTAAAGAATACTTTTTATCGCGATGAAAATGATGTAATTGACCTGAATAACGTCTATACCATTTCAGCATATGCTTTTAACGGTTGCAAAAGTCTGAAAATTAAAAATGCAGATACTCTTCCAGGTTATATGTCTATCAGCAAAAACGCTTTTGCTGGTTCTGGTCTGATGGCACAGTCATTCGTTAATGGCGTAAAAATGGCTGGAAATATTGTAATTGCAATAGATGAAACTGCAGATGAAATCGTAGTACCGGATGAAAATGGCAATAGAATCATCTTTCTTTACGGTATTCCGTTACATAAAATAAAGAAGATGGTGATACATAGTGAACATACATTATCCAGGATATGTCGTGAAAGCGGACTGCCTCAAAATGTAGTGCTTAAAACAAATGAATATGTGATTCCAGGAGATATTGTGGCTTTAGCACATAAATCCAGCGTGGCATCATATATACATCACTTCTCAATAGAGTCACCAGATTATAAAGAAGTTGACGGTATAATTTATACATCGGACATGCAATCCCTGGTAAGCTGTTCTATTGACGTAGACGATGTGACTATTCCGGAAGGGGTCACACAGATTGCTTGCCATGCATTTTTCAAGTCGCATCTGAAGTCAGTGAGGCTTCCGGACTCATTAAGCGATATACAGAGAGGTGCGTTTGAAGACTGCAAGATGTTAGAAAAGGTTGACTTCGGAAAAGGGCTTACGGACATTGGGGTTGATGTATTTCGAGGATGTAAAAGCCTGAAATCTGTTGTTCTGCCACCGCAGATAAAACTAATCAAGCAAAATGCCTTTATGAATTCCGGTCTGGAGTCAATAGTATTAAACAATGGTCTGGAAGGCATCAACACTTGTGCTTTTTCTGGTACTGATATTAAAAGGCTGTGTCTGCCTGAATCAATAAAAGATGTCGAGACATGGTTTGTGAATGATACCATAGAATCTGTGAGTTCGCCGATACTCCACAGAAACATCGTTTCCTCTATCTCAGTCAAAGGGTATTACAGTAAAGTAACAGACTCATATGTAAAACTAGAGATTTCCGGAAAATATGCCTATCTGCCAAAATGCATCAAACCTGGTATGTATAGAGAAATGCAGTCAAGGGTCGAAGCATTTTTTACGGACCCGACTACGGAATCTTGTACGTTCTGGGATTGCGCTTATTCTGCAAAAGGGAAAGAGAATCTGGCTTTTTGGGAATATAAAGAATTTAATGATGCATACGCAAAGGCCTATATCAAAAAGAACTCAAAAAGATTCATAAAAAGGCTGCTGGATGAAGGAGATGAAAAGAGAGCTGTTGATTTTCTGAAAACGGGCTTCGTTTCCAAAGTCACATTAAAAACACTGCTTCCGATAGCAAAAAAAAAAGAACAGACGGCAGTACAGTCATACATCTTGGAACAGATGAACTCAAAAGGAATCGCAAAAGAAAATCTTTATCTGTAACACAGATAGCAGCAGGCGAAAGTCTGCTGCTTCTTTTTTTTTGCTGTGCAAAAATCCTGCATATTGCAAACGAAAATAAAAAAAGAACGAAAATAAAAAAAGAGAGGAGCAAAAAAAATGGACAAAAACAAATGCTTAAACGGATGGGCATTTCGCTGGGCGGAGAAACAGGCGCAGAAAGGAAATATGAGCGTTCAGATGCGTGCTTTTTGCATAATGTTGGTAGAAATATACTCTATTTATACTAAAATAAGGCTTTCTCTGAAAATCGCGAGATTGGAACGTAAGGTGTACAAGATAGAAAAACGACAGGCAAAACTGGCTAAAAGAGACGAAAAACTGAAAGAAAAAAATGCAAAAGCAGAAAGTCAGCCGGATAATGTCGAATGCCAGTTTACGTCAGATGTGGATTTGCAAAAAAATCGAATGCTATTTACCTGGTGCAACAGGGCATTTATTGCTTTGGCCTTATATATACCGTTTTGTGAGGCCTTTGGGTTCACCCTTGGGAATCTCAGGTTTTGCATCATTAAATGTCTCTATTTTGTGTATGCCATTCTGGTACTGATGTTCCCGCTGTGTGTAAGCAAAGAGACCGAAGAAAAAGATAAGATGTTTTATATTCTGGAAATCGGTGTTGGGCTTCTGTTTATTTCTTTGGAACTTGCAGTTGCATTGTTTTTTGCAATGTGAGTAAGACGATGGCCGGCAAATGCTGGCCTTTTCTTTTTGGACTGAAATTCGACATACTTCTTGTAGACGAAAAAAATATGATAAGAAAATAAGAAAGAAAGGAATAAAAAATGACAAAAGAAAAACAAAACAATATTCCAAAAGCAAAATATCCATGGGTTTGGGAATGCGAAAGCCATACACTTATTTTTGGAGAACTGGCGATTGCTGCATTTCTGGCTTTTCTGCTAACTTCAGCACATGCTGCTCTGATACAAATGGAAGTATGCGTAGTACTTCTTCCGATTGTAATACATTTGCTGATGCGTGCTATGACGTTTGCCGGGCTGTATATCATTCTCCGGATAAAGACAACACCCGATGAGTTTTTGGTATATTGCAATCTTACAAGCAATGACGGTAAGAAGAAAATGATGGCCGCTGGTGTTAATGCCGATTTCATAGATGAGACAGACAAAAAACTGACGGATGTGATTGAACGGCATTCTTTCTTTTCCATTGCTGACCGCAGGGTATTTCAGTATACCTGAAAATTAAATTCTGGATAAGACAGGCAAGACCGGCAGATGTCGCCGGTCTTTTTTTGTATAGCCGCTAAATCCGGCATATTGCATGTATAAAAGCAAAAAGAAAGGAGCAAAAAAATGCTGAAAGAAAAAACGATGTGTGTAGGGGATTTGGTAAGCAATCGGGAATTTGATGTTAATTGCAACTTCGACATCTACGATTGCACAAAGCCAGGGGCAGACTGGACTGATGGCGCAAAACGTATCTTTTCTACAATCGAAAATGGATGGGTTGAACCTCCCGATGACGTTTTAAAAATGGCAATCCGGTATGTAACATTAGACTTCAGCCGACATACGATTGTTGTGGAAGCGGGGAGGGTGTCTTAATGTATGATGTTTTGGATGTTGCAAAATATATTTTGTATTATGCAAGAAAGCATAACTACGGAATGTCGGTCTTGCAATTAATGAAGATTTTGTATTTTGTGCAGGCACAGTTTCTGGTAAGCAAAAAGAAGCGTGCTTTTCCGGATGATATCGTTGCTTTGGACTGGGGACCAATGGAAAGAAAAGTCTGGGCAAAATATGGCGTCTATGGAAACGCCAATATCCCAGTGCTTTTAGGCGCGAATTTCGCAGAAGAAGAGAAAATATATACAAATGCTGTTGCAAAGATATATACGGAAGACGCATGGCTGATTGGCGTCATTGTAGATTTGTTGCTTGGATATAACAACACTGTTCTACTGGATGTGATTCGTAAGCAGACACCATTTAAAAATGCCAGGAAGAATTTTCCTGGGTTCGAAATTTCAGATAAAGATATGGTTGATTTTTTCTCGTAAGAAATCCGGCATATTGATTCTGCGCAGAAGAAGGAGTGATGCGACATGTGCAGAAAAATAAACGATAGAGAATTTCAGGTGCAGGACGATATTAACCAGGTCAACAAACTGCTGGCAAGCGAATTGCGAAGAAGTGACTGCCTGAATCTTCAGAGCATTTCTGCTTTGTCTTTGGCAAAGATTGCATACGAAATGGAAAAATTAAATGCGACAAAGGAAGAACAAGAAAGTGAGGAATGATACATGACAGCATACGAAAGATTTTGCAGAGAGGCGTATAATCTGCTTAAGAAAAATATAAAAGCAGATAATGGTGTTCCATCTGAAGAGGTTGAGAAATTCCTAAAAAAGGAGCCTCACGATTCTGAGTTCTATTTTTACTGCGGAGTAGCAGCGTCAAATGTCGTTAACGATATCTCTCCCAAGAACGGAAGCAGCAGGCTTTGGTACGATGATGTGGTAAACGACCTGGTGCTGTTTAAACTTCTTATCGGAATGTAATGGAAGGAGGCGCGTATATGGTATTAGCAGAAGAAAAAGAGGTGGTCTACGCACCAGAAAAATGTTATTTCGATGGTAATTGGACAAAAAAGTCTGAGATAGACGTGAGAAATCAGACTATAAGAACAACCAGAAGAGAGCTGGAAGAGACAGCGGGGATTCCGTATTGTACGAGAATTGATTACAACATGGAGTTTTAAACTAGCGGGCGTTTGCCCGCTTTTTTTCTGCTCGCAATTCCGCATATTGTATGTATAGAAGAAAAATAAACAATGGATAAAGAAAGGAAAGATAAGTATGAAAACAGTAATAAAAAAAGAGCATGCGGAATTATTTGATGTTGAAGTCAAAGACGGCTACACCCTCGCAAAAAACGGCGTGAAGTATTATATTTCACTTCAGAAACATCTATTTGTATGCACAGATATTGACGTTCCTGAGGATGTTGTCGAAGTAGCGTTTTCATCACCGGCAACAATTAAAATTGACCGTGGAATTAATAAATCATTCCCGAATGTGAAAACACTGATTATTGATTCCAATGTTGACGAGATATCAATCCCAAATGAATTGTTCCCAAATGTGATAGAAGTTATATCATATAATGACAACTATTTTTCAGGTCCTGCATTGATACATATAAATGAGTTTTGGGGAGACACTGCTTTATACAACTCGTTTTGCTTGCGTAAGGATGCAACTCTTGACCTCTCACGAGTAGAACAAATCAATGATTATGCACTCTCTGGATGTATGACGAAGCAAATTATATGGTGCCGTTCAGCGCTACATATTCGCCCACATGCATTTGATGGCTCTGTCTTTGATAATATGCAGCCACAAGATGGAGCTGTGGTTGCCGGCAATATTCTTGTAGATATTGACCATGATGCACAGGAAATAGAAATTCCGAGTTGTGTATATAATATGGATTATTCACGTGTCCAACTGGCTACAGTACCAAAACTCATCATAAATAACATTGATGGTATGCGAGGTATTGATTTATATGGGCTCTCAGGAATCGTACGATTTACAAAACAATCAGATTTGTATGGTGATGAAGCACCATTCTGGCGAAAGGACACATTTAAAAATACATACAGGATTGAAGTGGATACAGATAGTCAAAGATATAAGAGTGTTGACGGGATTCTATATTCAAAGGATGGAAAAAGTCTCCTCAAGTGTCCAACAAAAAGAACGGGCAAGGTGATTATACCAAATGGAGTGACTGAAATCAGTGCATGTGCATTCGAAGGCTCTGAAGTAGAATCTGTTACATTTCCAGATTCATTAAAGATAATTGAAAGTTATGCTTTTAGAAATTGTTTATACCTGAAAAATGTAGATTTTGGAAATGGTATTACTCAAATCGGAGGCTCTGACGAAAAGGACTTTATAGGTTTTGGCTCTTTATTTGAGGCTTGTGAAAATTTAAAAAGTGTAAACATTCCTGAACAGGTTGAAACAATTGGCTATGCGGCTTTTAGTAAATCTGGGATTGAAACCGTCGAACTACCCGCAGGCATAAAAAAGATTTGTGAATGTGCTTTTGACAGGTGCAATATCAAGAGAATATCACTACCAGCAGCTGTGGAGCTAGGTAGAGACGCTATATCGGAAGTGTCAGAAATCCATGTAGAAGACGGAGAGTATTTACCACACGGGATTATACAGAGTATGTCAAAATATAACGGACTTGCAAAATATATTACTCCGGATTCTAATCTAGTCGTAAAGATAACACAAGGCAATAAGGCTACATATATACCAAAGGATTTCTCTGGAATGCATACGACCATAGATACGGATAATCCCTCTATGGATGACTTGCTCACATTTTTTCATAAAAATCATGTCAGAATTCTTAGGTTTCTGGTAAGAAGTAATGCAGCAAAAGATTTTTGTAATGCACTAAGCATTTCAGATTGTTCAAATGAAGAATTACTACGACTTTTAAGCGCAACGAATGATAAAAGCACAGTGATTCGGGCGTACATATTAGACGCATTATCCGAAAAAGAAGAAAAGAGTGAGAAGTTAAAGCTGTAAGTAATGCAGCAGCAGGCCAAAGGCCTGCTGCTTTTTCTTTTACTCGTTTCTCTGCATATTATTTTTGTATTTATAAACACAATAAAGAAAGGAAAAAATATGAGCGAAAAATACAAAAAGTATACAAAAATGGAACCACTTATCATATGTCAGAAACCGGCGCATGCAGGGATATTGATGTAGAAGACTGGGTAGAAGAGGTGTCGTTTGGAGAGGATGTCACTAAGATATGGTTGAGAAAAAACAGCAAAAAAAGATTTGAAAATGTAAAACGAATCCATATCGGAAAGAATGTCTATTCTATAGAAATGCCAAATACTGTATTTCCAAATGTCCGTGAGGTAACATCAGACAGGGAAAGTTTCCCTGCCGGACGCATGCTGACGGAAAGAACATCTATCGGAAAAATTGACCTTAACAAGACAACTCTTCTGAACGCTTTTTGCCTAAAACCCGAGGAGCCTTTGGATTTATCAGGAATTTGGGGAATCCGCACTGGGGCTTTGGTAGGCTGTTGCTCTGAGAAGGTTATTAACAGCGAACAGATTGAAATGGTCAAAAAGTCAGACTTTCTGAATGAATCCAATATCTGTATTGAGGATAGGACCGCAACTTGCGGAGTAAAAATGGCAGGAAGCATTGTAGTTGATATTAGCGACAGCAAAGATTATGTAATACCTGAAGATGCAACGTTAATCGCAACAAATGTGACGTTCCCGAAGGGAAGTGTAATTGATGTGCGATGCAGCAATGAATCGTTTTTCCGGTCACAACGCTTGAGGTCATATAATAGCTTCAGTCTGTTCTTGAATGGAGAAGGCCACTTTGATAAAGAAGAATTTGCATGTCTTCGCAGAAATCATGTTGAACTTGGCCTGCAAAATGAGGAATATGTCAAAGTCGGAGATATCATATATTCAAAAGATATGACAGAACTGCTCCATTGCGATTATACTTCAACCGGGAACTGCGAAACAACAGGAAAAGTCATGATTCCGGATACAGTCAAAATAATAGCTGAAAGCGCTTTTGAGAACTGCAGTGAAATTACAGAAATAGTTATTCCTGATTCCGTGGCAGAAGTAGGACGTTATGCTTTCCGTTTCTGCGACGGAGTGGAAAAGATGACGCTGGGAAAGCACATCAAATATTTAGGGCATGAATGTTTTGAGTATATGAAATCACTGACTGAACTGGATATCCCGGGCAGTGTGACACGTGTTGAGCCTATATGTAGTGGTTGTACCGATTTAGAGAATATCAAAATCAATGAAGGAGTACAATCTGTGGATTTCTCAAATCCGTGGAATCACATACATCCTGATGTTCTGGAAATACCTTCTACCATCAAGGCGTTTGCTAAAAGGAGCCTTATTGGAATGCATACCGTTGTGTTGCATACAAATGAAATCCCGAAAGATTTACTGGCAGCCATGCATGATTACGATGCGCCTGCAGCGAATGGTAAATATAAATATAACTATGCATACGAAAAAGCTATAATAAGTGAAATTCTGTGCATAAAAACGCCACGGCGAAGGATTTACATTCCGGCTGAGGCCACAGATAGGAACTTTGACATCATGAACGACTTGCTGAATCGATACGGAGTATATGCACCGGCAAACTTCTTCCAGTATTGCAGGACAACACGCCAGAAGCTGCCACTCGCATTCATGGAATGGCAGGATGTGCATGAAACGCAAACCCAGAACTACATAAGAAGAAACCGAAAAAGGTTAATACAGGACCTGATTGAAGAAAATATGGAAGACGGACTAGTTATGGCATTAAAAGATGGAATCTTTCAGGCAAATGAGATTAAGGATTACTACGACATGATTGAAAATACCGATATGCAGATTGCAAAGGCGTATGCGCTGGATATGACAGGTGAAAACAGTAAGAAAAATGTATTCAGGCTTTAGAAAAATGAGCACCCAAAAAATAAGGGTGCTCATTTTTTGTGGGCTTTGAGGAATTTTATGAATAAAATCTGGTAACGACTCCGGCAAAGCCGGGGAGTTATCAATGAAATCTCTGCACTCAGCCTTACGGCTTCGCTTGACATTTGCTGCGCAAATTGGTAACGAGCCGGTAACGGCGAGTTATCAACGCGTAGCCCTTGCACCCCAAATCTGCTTGTCTTTTTGGTAAATCAGATTTACAGAATGTACATTTTCATCGTCTTCTAGCATATACTCGCAAATATATTCGGCATAAGTTACTGCGTTGGCAATGCATTTCGCGGAAACCCGGATTGGCTTTTCTCCTGGAAAGAACTGGACATATATAGGAATCATCTTTCCATTTGTATTAAAAGATGCGATAACCGGAAGTGGAGTTAAATTGGAAATAATTTTAAACACCCTTTCTTTCTTTTTTTTGCTTCTATTTTACAGACCTTCTGCTCTGGTTGCAATATTTTTTCTGTTCCTCGGCAGAAATAGTTTGCAATAATAATGTTATGTAAAGCATTGTTTTTTGTATATTTTTTTGTATACAGAATATTCCGGCATACTAAAAGAACAAAAACAAAAAACGAAAGGAACAAAAAAATGGATAAAATAAAAGTCATACGCAAAAACGGAGTAACCTATTATCTCCAGCCATATAACACCATTCATACCGGTTTATGCTGTTGTGGCATAGAAGTTCCTGATTGGGTAACGACAGTAAGATTTGACAATTCTATCCTTGATGATGTGCACGTCACGAAAAAATACAATGGCACTGCGAAACCCGAAATTATTCAGGATGTAAAAAAGGGATTTAAAAAATACACAAAAGGAATTGTATCAATCCGGATTCAGGAAATGGCAAATGGACGTAGGTTTGAAAATATCAAAAAATTGATAATCGGAGAGTCTATAAAGAAGATTGTGATTAAAAATGAAATGTTCCCAAATGTCAGATGTATAGAGTCGCATTCTGAAAATTTCTATTCCGGAAGCATGCTGATGGAGCGTACTTATCCAACAGGAGGTGAACTGCTCAATTCTTTTTGTCTTGGTCCTGATGAGCCTCTGGATTTAGATAAAGTTGTATGCATCTGGAAGGAGGGCGCATTAAGAGGCTGCCAGTCTCAGGAAATAAAAAATGCAGAAAACCTTTTAACAGCAAATGCAGAAACTTTCAGGAATTCGCTTATCAAGACAACTGACCGAATAAGGGAATGCGGCGTTACAATGATGGGACCAATCATAGTTGATGCAACGTATGAGCCAAAGGATAAGACTTATATCATGCCAGAGTATACCGCTGCGATTTGCCAGAACATTGCGTTTAATCCAGACACTACAATGGTGGTGCAGAACAGCAATACGTTTCTGAGATATATGATTTACGGCGCAGTCGTAAAGAATGTGTTTTTTGAGGATACATCGCATATTTCGCTTGCAGATATTGAAAACATGAGAGGTATAAATATCGAATTTTCTAAAAAAAATCCAGAATATTCATCAAAAGACGGCCTCGTGTATTCAAAAGATATGAAAATGCTGATTTCATGCAGTCATAGTAAGAGTGGGAAGGTAGTCATTGCAGACGGAGTCGAAGAGATACGAGAAAATGCTTTCGCGTATCGTGATATGATTGAGTCTGTGCATATTCCTGATAGCGTAGAGCGCATCGGGGACAATGCATTCACAAACTGCGATAATTTGAAAAGCGTAGTTTTTGGAAACAGTATCAAGTCAATTGGAGCATTTGCATTTTATTGTTGTTCCAATCTGAGACAGGTCGAATTTCCTGATTCCCTGAAAAGGATTGAGGCACGCGCTTTTGATGCCTGTAATGAATTAAGGCACCTGAAACTAAACGAAGGGTTAGAATATATTGGAACGGGCGCTTTTGATGGAGGTAAGATAAGACACGCTAAACTTCCATCAAATACTAAAGTATCAAAGGGAAGCCTGAGCGGTGTCCAGCGTGTAGAACTACCTGATGAAAGGATACCAGGAAATATCACGTCTGCTATCATTGGAGGGTATCCACAGCTTTTTGATGATATGAAAAATATCCCATTACGTATGGACACAGCAACTGATGATGGCCTGGTCTATTGTTTAAAAACGCCAACACGAAAAATCGTGATACCTGTAACGCTTAAGTGCAGCGAAAATAAGCGCAGAAGATTTCAGGCAGAGTCCAGAAAGCTGGTAAATGGAGAACCACATAATTTCTTCAAGTGCTGTTCAACATTGCAGCAGCAGATTGCCATTGCTTATATGGAGTATGAAAACCAGCCGACAGAAGAGAGCAGAAAGTTTTTAAAAGGATATGGAAAAGAACTTACAAAAGTGATGCTGGAGCAGCATATGGAGAAAGAACTTACTGACTTAATAAGAAAGGACCTGTTTTCATGCGTGATGCTGGAAGAAATGTATTGCATTTCTTCAGATATGGGTGCAAATGTTGTAAGTGCTTATATTCTGAGTAAATTGGCAGGCGAAGATAAGAAAGAACTTGATTTTGCGATATAAAGATATCGGCAGGCTGCTTCAGCCTGCCTTTTTTGGTTGCGATTAGTTTACAATAAAATAATTATGTCAATTACCTGTCATTGTACATGCTTTCTTTCCAGTCATCGCGATGCGCTGCGGCCTGCCTGCGCTTGTCTTCTTCATAAATCTCAATGATTGGCTGGTCATGAAGTCTTGTCGTCTGCATGAAGCGTTGTACGTTTTGCAGTTCTTTTTCAAGCTTGGCGTTTTCTTTCGCTAACTGTTCGGCCTGTTCGCGGAGAGTTTGATTTTCTTTTGCGGTGTTACTGTGCTCAAAGTCTTTTATCATCTGTAAAAGTTCTTTTCTTTCTGCCCGCATGGCCTTTATGGATTTCAGCAGAGGCTTCACCTGCAGCCAGTCAGGCTCCCGCATAACGGTAAAGCCATTTGAAGTAGAAGTCTTTATATTGTCAATATCTTTTTCCGCTTTTTCGCCCATGCCGGCCATTTTTAAGATACGCTGTTTTCGCTCCAGTTCTTCTTCAGCGCGTGAGATTTCTTTGGTCAGGTAGTTGCATCTGTCGTTTAAGGTTTTCTTTTTTAACTCTTTGACGTTTCGTTCGTAGTCTACTGTGTCCTTTTTTACCATATTAAGCTGTATGCCCATCTGTGCAGATATATAATCCTGCAGCTCTATCTGGAATTTAGCCCCATAACAGTCTGACAGGGCTTCTTTTGCACATACCTTTTCATGTTCTTTATCTTTGTCTTTTACGATGGGAACGAAAGTAAAATGCATGTGTGGCACGTTTTCATCCATGTGTACATATGCTGAGACAATGTTTTCTTCGCCATGCTTATCCTTAAAAAAATCATAAGCATACTGAAAAAAATCGCGGCATTCGTCCATATCGTTTGGCACATAATAACTTTCGCCATCTGTGTCAACAACCTCATGGCATAATTCCCTGGGCATTGTGACAGCCCAGCTGCAGACAGCCTTGACATCATCGCGCTTCATCATCTTTACGTTGTCCTGATGGGTACGTTCTTTTACGAAATCATAATCAGATAAACCTGTATGCTGGCCATATGCCATATTAAAGTTTAATTCGGTTCGGTCCTTATGGATATGCGAGCCGGAATTCTTCTGCGTGCGGCTGCAGTGAGCAAGCAGCCGCGGCGCTTCATTCATTCTAAATTTTGCAACTGATGCCATTGCTTTATCCTCCTGTTGATTATAAAAATAGAACAGCCGGCAGCGCCGGCTGGAATTTTCTTTGTCTGGTAATTATTACCAGATATAATATGGAGGAAATAAAAGAAGATAAAAAAAACCGTCGCAGCAATGCTGCGGCGGTACGACTGAAACTTAACTTTTTGTAATCTTGATGGGTCCTGCCTCCTCGTATTCGGCTGTAATGGTATTGAATTTCTCTTCATGGTCGGGGCCTTCGGCCTCTGCCATATACTGCTCCTTGGTAATATATGCAGCATCAACCTCGATATGGTTAGTCTCTTCGCAGAATACAGCGACTTTCATCAGTAAAGACTTCAAGGTTTCTTCATCAAGAGGAACGGAGAAGTCCGTATCCATCTTAAAGTAAAATGCAACTTCAGGTTCGTCTACTTTCCAGAGCTTGATGTACAGCTGTAAATATCCAATAAGTTCCAGTTTTTTGATTTCTTTCATTTTTTTTCTCCCTTCTTTGTAAAAGAAACTTTTTATTCTTTTTTAATATGCCAAAAAAAAGAGAAAAGAAAAAAAACCGCAGGCTCTCTGCCTGCGGCGGGTGTGTATTGCTTTTTAGCAGTTGCTGAAATGCACTTTCTGGTTTTCGCTGCCTTCACCATTTACGGTATAATAAGCGGTCTGCTCAGCAATATTAAGATAAATAGTGATATCACCTTTCATGCCTTTGTCTGCAGCATCTTTTTTCACGGCCTTCTCAACTGCTGCCATGGATACGCTTGCTCCATTAACCTCAACCACAGTGTCAGTAATACGTGTCCTGACCGCTTTTGCTGCTGCCTTGACATGTTCTTTTGTTTCTTTTGCGGTTTCCGTTACTGTTTCTTTTACAGCTTCAGAGACAACAGATACAGCCTCTTTAACTTCCGGTTTGTTTATATGTTCTTCAATGTTTTCACCGGCTGCTTTTACGGCTGCTTCTGTCTTTTCTGCTACAGTTTTTGCGGCCTCCTCTGTTTTAGCGACGGCCTCAGTCGCCTTCTCAATCATTTTCTTTTTTGTGATTCTTTTACTTGCCATTTCTTTTAAATTCTCCTTATTTTTAATTTTCCAGCGTGATGCTGGTTTTTTAACCCAGTTAGTTGATGTATTCCACATTGAGTGTGCCTTTCCTGCGCATATTGACATTGAGAGTGTTGGCCGGGTCTGCAAGCCTCCGGTCGTCGTTAACAGAGAGCAGAACTGATTCCGGATGCCGGCTCAGGACAGTTTCTGTTGCCAGTGCAAGAAGTTCAGCAGCAGTTTCTGCATGTATCTCCTGGATTACCTGCTGATATTCAGCCTTAATACCATCAGGCTCGTTTGTGTCAACGTCTAAATTACATGTAGCCATTAACTTAGGCGTTGCTTCTGTATTGTCCACAAAATTAATTGTTAACGTCATATCTATGACCTCCCTTTGTTTCTGCACTTTTTTAAGCACATATATATTATGCCAAATTTTTCAAAAAAAAGAAAGGCTGAAAAAGAAAGGACGATAAGAAGAAAAATGGTCCGCAAAAAAAGATAAAAAATAAAAAAATCCTGCATATTGTACAATGAAAAGAATGCGTGAAAGGGTTCAAAAAATGGAAAAGCGAGAACAAAGAGTACAAAAGATAATAGAGCTGCGAAAAGAAAAAGTAGAAAAGCAAAAAAGAAACATCTGGGGCATGGTCTTGATAACAGTCATTGTACTTCTTATGATATTCATCATGCTGTATCAAAAGAAGGAGATAGTTGACACGATGGCTTCTTATGATGTCCGCTATGAAACACTGCAGAAGTCTATTAAAGAAGAAAAGAAGCATGCAAAAGAGATTGAAAAAGAAAAAGAATACATGCAATCTGATGAGTATATTGCACAGGTGGCAAGGGAGAAGCTTGGACTGGTAAAAGATAATGAGATTGTATTCGAGGAAGAAGACTAGCACTTTGGTAAGAAGTGCTTTTTCTTTTTGTCTGATATCTGGCATGTTGAAAATGAAAATAAACAAAGAAGGGAGAAAAAATAATGAAAAAAATAAAAGAAAAGATGACGGTTGTGTCTGCGGATGGAAAGGTCACATTCTATCTTGAAAAGCGGTCTGACGTATGTTTGTATGACTGCTTGCATTTGGATGTCATCGATGATGTGGAAGAACTGCGGCTGGACATTCCCGGAATGACTACGCTGCTATTATCTGAAGAACATGCCTTTCCAAGTGTAAGAAAAATCTACATCGGAAAAGAAATACAGAACATAATGATATATAATAAGACATTTCCGAATGTAAGAGAAGTGGAATCTGACAGTAATGTTTTTTGCTCGGGGTCCATGCTTGTTAGAAACGAAAATTTCGGCATGAGCAAGACTCTTTTAAACACATTCTGCCTGAAAAGTGATGAAACTGCTGACCTGAATGGCATTGCAGACATTGTAGGAAGTGCTTTTTACGGCTGCGAATGCACAAAAGCAATTAATACGGAACAAGTAAAGCACATGAGTGCTTATGCTTTTCGTGACTCTGCGTTTGCAGATGCAAAGAAAAATCCACCTGTAGATGGTCTACTGATGGCTGGAAGTATCATTATAGCAGCAGACCCGCAGGCTGACAAATATGTGATTCCAGATTTTGCGACACTGTGCAATAGTTTAAAGTTTAATCTGTCTGCGACACTGGTGGTGGAAAATGTTACAGTCTCAGCACATATATTATATCTTTCAGGAAAAATAGAAGAAGTGCATGGATTGCCCGAGACAGTAGTTATCAATGATTCAGCATGCATAGATGAGCTGAGTATTTTGAATATCGTGAACCGTCCTGGAAATCTGCGCCATATCATTTTTGGCGAAAAGAATACGGAATATGTTGCCATTGATGATATTGTCTACACAAAAGACATGAAAAAATTACTATGTTGCGTCAAATCCAAGACCGGGAACGTAGAAATTCCGAGTGGGGTAGAATATATTGCGAACGATGCTTTTTATCACTGCAAAGAAATCGACTCCGTAAAAATGCCTGACAGCATAACAGAAATAGGGAATTTCGTTTTCGGAGACTGCAAAAATTTAAAACAGATTATTTTCAGTAAGAATCTAAAGAAAATGGGAACAGGATGCTTCATCGCATGCGAAGGCCTGGAGGCAGTAGATATTCCTGGTTCACTGAATGCAATCCCACGTGACGCTTTCAGGAATAATAAAAATCTGAAAGATGTAATTCTTCATGAAGGTTTACAGTCAATCAAACAGAGGGCGTTTTTCGAAATCGGTTCTTTGCCCAAAATAAAATCACTGCGGCTTCCAAAGACTGTTAAACATCTTGACGCGAATAGCCTGAAAGAAATACCGTATATTGAAATTTTGTCAAATAAATTTCCAGAAGGCATGGTCGGTGCAATCGTAACGACGAGTCCTGTTTACAATGACATTGGTATATTGCAGGTAAAAACGCCTGATAGTCTGTATTTTCTTCCGCCGGCTATGACCAAAGCGAATATATCACGTTTGGAGGATGATATCTGCTTGAGCGGGCCCGATGCGCTGCTTTCTTCATATAAGTATGCACTTACATGGGATGTAAAAATAGATATAGCCTTTGCGATATACGAGGAACATAAAACTGCAGAAACTGCACGATACTTAGCCAAAAATGCTAAAAAAATAGCAAAAAAGGCGATGGAAACGAATGATTTGGAGATGCTGACAAAATTACTTGAGTACGATGTTTTCTCTAAGAAATCGATAAGGTTTATCTACGACCTGATTTCTGATGACGATAATGAAAAAATGGTAACTACAAAAGCATATGCGTTGGAGAAAATGCAGAGAAGAGCAAATAAGAACAACTTTTCATTATGACAAAATAAGAGAGAAGGAGGCATGGAAAAACGCTGTGCCTCTTTTTTTTGTAGAGCGGCGCGAAGAGTGAATATTCCGAATTTTCTAGATTTTATATTTTACAGTACTCTTTTAAATTTACATAATATTATCGATGGACGGGAGACCGCGGCCATCATCCGGTTATCTGTCGGTTCGGAGGTCGCTGGACGTGCACGGGGAGTCAGAAACCACGTCCACGTCTGGTGAAGGTGAACGTAAGTTCATTTTTAATCTGGTAACGACTCCGGCTTCCGGCCGGGGAGTTATCACCGAATCATTATTGTAAACTTTCGGTAAGCAAATCCGCAAATTTTTTCTGCAATAGCAAAATCTATCATACTGAAAATAGAAATATACAAAGAAAGGAATAAAGATATGGGTACAGAAAAATTGCATAAATTATGTTATCAGCCCGGGGTTGTCATGTATGTTGATGATTACAATATTTGTCGTGATATGGAAGTAAGCCCGGACGTTTCTGTTTTACACATAGGAGAACAGAAAAAACCTTCCAAAACAGACCCACCGCTGTTGTTTAGCTTGGACAAAAGAAAAAACTATGTGTTTCCAGGCATAAAAGAATTGGTTATTGAAGAAGGCTCTTGTGGGGTATTTGTCGCGAACACGATGTTTCCCAATGTAAAACGTGTGACATCACATAACCAAAAATATTTATCAAGTGATAGAATGCTTATAACAATCCGCGACGATACAAAACGAATGCTGCTGCATGTGTTTGATTTAGAGTCTACAGCGCAGATTGATTTAAGGTGGATATCGCAGATAGGCACAAAAGCGTTTGAAGGATGCAAAAGCGCTCGCCTGGTAAATTGTGACTGCGTTGAGTGCTGTCATGAGGATGCGTTTTTCGGTTCTGAATTTACGGAGACAGCGACGTATGACGGTGGCTTAAAGATGGCCGGCGGAATCATAATTGATGTTGACGAAACAGCGGAAGAAATCGTATTTCCGGATGATAAAAAGATATTTGCAATACAGGCAGGCCTGGATTTCGCCAAAGCAAAAAGGCTGGTTTTAAAAGATGTAGGGTTGATTCCAATGCTTTCCCGCCATCATTTGCCAGAAACTCTGGTTATTGATGACCCGAATTTCAGGAATCTTGATAAATTATCGCCAATAGAACTTAGTGGAGCGATAAAACAGATAGAAACGACTGATAGAGTGAAGCATTTTTCTTCATGTGATGGAATTCTTTACAACAAGACTCAGGTAGAGTTGCTTTTCTGCCCAAAAGGGCGAAGTGACGAAGCGATAATCCCAGAGGGAGTCAGGACAATACGACAGGAGGCTTTCAAACGCAGCGATATATCATCCGTAAAGATGCCAGATTCACTGGTGACTATTGAAGACCAGGCTTTCGAATACTGCAGGCAGTTGAAACACGTTGATTTCGGGCATGGGCTGAAGCGCATTGGAGCCAGTTGCTATTTTGACGTTTTTGCATATTCCGGTCTTGAAGAGGTTGTGATTCCTCCGCAGGTAGTAGAAATCGGATGCGCTGCCTTTTATGGCTGTTATTTAAAAAAGGTAACTTTAAATGAAGGTCTCGCCGTTATTGGAGAGGATGCATTTGCTATAAATGAACTGGAAGAGATAACTATTCCAGAGAGTGTATCTTCTATAGGAGAAAGTGCCCTGCGCCGGATTCCAAAGGTATATACAAAAAGATATATTGATGGACTGGTATCTGCAGTTACAGAACCGAAATTATTCGCTGAAACTTCATATTGCGTGGAACTTAGCATTGCAAAGCATGAATTTATTGTTCCGGCGCATGTGAAATCAGTTGAGGTTGCAGAGTCAATGATTCTTGAGGCATTGAGTGGAGAAGGCAATAAGACTAACACACTCTACACCTGCTCTATATCTATCGCTGAACGGCAGGATACAGCGATTAAAATGTACGAGAAGACACAGAGCCAGAAAGCAAAAGAATATTTGAAAAGGTCCGGAAAAGGAATTGCTTTCAGGCTGTTAAGAGAGGGAAGAGCGGAAGACTTAATCAGGCTTATCCAGTTTGATGTCTTATCAAAAAAAGCCTTAAGTGAATTACTGGAAAAGGCTGCAGACAGACCAGAGATTACGGCTTATATCGTGCAGATGATGCAGAGCAAAAAGAAAACAAATTTGGAGTTATAGGAAAGGAATTTGAAAAATGGAAGAAAATATATTTTTCAAAGAAATCGACGGTATTACATATACTTCAGATATGCGCGTGATTACTGGATGTAAGAAAGATATCGAAGGGCATATTATAATTCCGGAAGGTGTTGAAATTATTAAAGCAGAAGCATTTAGGTCATGCGAATCTATTACATCTATAATCCTTCCTGATTCGTTGAAAAGAATAGAATGGAGAGCATTTGTGGATTGCCGTAATCTACAACACATTGATTTTGGGAATGGAATCCAGCAAATTGGATGTCTTGGCCTATCAAATGACATTTTTGACGGATGCAAAAACCTTCATTCAGTAATAATCCCGTCACAAGTTAAATATATCGGAGATGCTGTTTTTTATAAAACCGGATTAAATACGATACAGTTAAATGAAGGACTGGAAAATATTGGAAATATGGTTTTTGGGAATTGCCAAATGTTAACTCATCTTATTCTTCCTGCATCATTAAAGCACTTTGGGTTTCATAGGTCTAACCATTTCGCAAACATTACACTGAAAACGATACCTGTTGATTTTATTTTGAAAATCACGGATACGTCTTATCGTTATCACTATCCTGAGTATAGAATTATCACATTAACTATTGGTGATAGAAAGGTTTTCATTCCAAATATGATGGATGAATACGATAGGTCCAAAGTCAATGCAAAAATAAACGAAGAGGGCGTAAC
>OLGF01001037.1_pt1 | contig 31447 bp, 29 predicted proteins | sample 1604971 | NCBI WGS metagenome assembly OLGF01 (sample SAMEA3888902, study PRJEB22519) | human gut metagenome | biome: human gut; feature: human-associated habitat; material: faeces | place: Denmark | collected 2011 | reverse complement strand
TGTGTTAAGCACGCCGCCAGCGTTCGTCCTGAGCCAGGATCAAACTCTCTATAAAATGGTATCTAAACGAACCGTAGTCCGTTCAAACCTTCATAGAGCTATTTGTCATAGCTTCATTTCTCCATCCCACCGGTAATTGACTCAACCCAGTGAGACGGCTTTGTCCTTTGGCAAACTCACCTAAATGAGCTCGCCTTCTGGTGCTTCCTTTTCGTTACGTTGTTTAATTTACAAGGTGCACGCCGTTCCCGGCGGAACATTGCTATTATACTCGATTTCATTTCGTTTGTCAAGAACTTTTTTCAGAAGTTTTTTGACATCCGATCCATCTCGTATCAGCAGCAACCTGTTTAGGTTACCACATCTCAGCCTTGCTGTCAAGAACTTTTTTCATTTCTTCCCGGCCCGGCTCATCACCGCGCCGACAGCTTTGTTAGAATACCAAATCCTTCCCCTTTTGTCAATACCTTTTTCCTCTTTTCTCGATTTTTTTCGACCGTCTTCCCACTGACGTGGATTTCGCAGGTTCTGCATGGTTTTCCGCACATTCTCTGCTTTTCATTCTCAGTTCTCGCTGTTATAATAATGTATATACAAGAAGGAGGTGGAAACTTGAGATTTTGGAAAATGAACGGCGCGGGAAATGACTTTGTGATTCTGAACAACCTGGAGGAGCACCTCCCCCTGGAGCAGCTTCCACAAATCGCCCGGACGCTGTGTGAACGGCACATGTCCATCGGGGCGGACGGGTTGATGGTTGTGGATGCCCCCTCCCAGGGCGGAGATTATCGGATGCTGTTCTATAATTCTGATGGCAGCGTAGGTGAGATGTGTGGGAACGGTGCCCGCTGCATCTGCCGGTATGGCTACGAAAACGGGCTGGCCGGAGAGACGCAGACTGTGGAGACCACGGCAGGCATCGTCACCGGCCGGCGGATCGACCAGCGGCTGTACCGCATCCGGCTGAACGACCCCACCACCGTACGACTGGATAGCCCGGTAGAGGCAGACGGCGTGACATACGTCTGCTCCTATGTGGAGCTGGGAAATCCCGGCATCCCCCACGCCGTGGTGCCATACGCCGGACTGCGCCAAGCGGACGAAAACGAGCTGCGGGAGCTGGGCCGGGCCATTCGGTGGAACAAGGTCTTTCCCAAGGGTGCCAATGTGAACTTCTACGAGATCACCGGTGAAGATCTGATTTTCGAGCGGACATTTGAACGCGGCGTGGAGGACTTCACCTATGCCTGCGGCACTGGCACCGGATCTGTGGTGACCGTGCTGACTCTGCAGGGCAAAGTCTCCGGCCACGGCGTACAGGTGGATATGACCGGCGGCCGCTTGGTGATCGATGCGGAGCGGGTCCACTCCCATATCGCCAGCCTTTATCTGACAGGCCCCACCAACGTGGTGTGCAGGGGTGAAGTTACGGATGAGGACCTTATTATAATGTAAGGCCGGAAGGCCATACAGGTCAGCAGCTATTTCAATATGTATTGGAGGAGAGAGAATGAGTACACAGCTGAGCAAAAAGTCTGTTGCCCGGAACTATGCATTTCTGGCCGTCATGCTGGGGGCCATGATCCTGGGCTCCATCGTGGGCTGGATCTTCCCCCAGGAGCTGGATGCGGAGGGCAACGTCATCAGCGCCGGCGCCACGGTGCTGGAACCTCTGGGCACCCTGTTCCTGAATATGATGTTCTGCATCGTGGTGCCCATGGTGTTTTCGTCCATTGCCGGGTCTGTGGCTACCATGAAGAGCCGCAAACGGGCCGGCAAGATCATGGGCACCACCGTGCTGACCTTCGTCATCACCGGCGCCATCGCTGCGGTCATCATGATCGTCATTATGAAGATCTTCCCCCCGGTTCTGGAGCCCTGGACCAACCTGACTGAGGGCGTGGTGGAGGATCCCATCTCCATCCCGGACCTGATCGTGAACTTCTTCACGGTGAGCGACTTCTCCGGCCTGCTCAGCCGCAGCGCCATGCTGCCCCTGATCGTCTTCTCCATTCTGTTCGGCTTCGGCGTAAATCTGGGGCCGGGTCCTGACAGCCTGATTGCAAGATTCCTCACCAGCCTGTCCGAAGCTATGATGAAGGTCGTTCAGCTAGTCACCTACTACGCCCCCATCGCCTTCTTCGGCTTCTTCGCCAACCTGGTGGCCACCTACGGCTCCCAGATCGCTACGGACTATGCCCGGGCTCTGGTGGTGTACTATCCCCTCTGCTTCATTTATATTTTTGTGGCCTTCCCCTTGTTCGCCTGGTTCGGCGGCGGCAAGGGAGCGGTCAAGGAAATGTTCCGGCACATCGCCAAACCTGCCATCACTTCCCTGGGCACCTGCTCCTCCGTGGCCACCATCCCCACCAACATGGAAGAGGCGGAGGCCACCGGTATCTCCAAGGATGTCAGCGAGATCGTGGTTCCTCTGGGCGCCACCATGCACATGGATGGCTCCTGCTTCTCTTGCATTCTGAAGATAACGTTCCTCTTCGGCGTGTTCGGCCGGCCCTTTGACAGCATCGGCGACATGGCACTGATGGTGATTGTGGCCGTGCTGTCCTCCGTGGGCATGTCCGGCGTCCCCGGCGGCGGCTACATCGGCGAGTTCATCATGTGCTCCGTGTTCTTCCCGGACCAGCTGGCCATCGCCTATCCCATCGCCATCACCATCGGAAACCTGGTGGATCCCCCCGCTACCATGATCAACTCCGCCGGCGACTATGTGGTGAGCTTTTTGGTCTCCCGCTTTGTAGACGGCAAGGACTGGTTCCAGAAAGTCCTGGCCAGCCGGAACGCCTGATCTTCCCTTTCGCAAAAAGAAGGACCTGCCGCAGGGCAGGTCCTTCTTTCGTCCTCACAGCTCCTGTTCCTGGGAGCGGCGCTCTTCCCGCTTTGCCTTCACGCTCTGTCCGAATGGTGTGGCGGCGAGACCGCCCAGAGCGGTCTCCCGCAGCTCTACCGGCAGCCGGCGGCCCACGTCGCCCATGCAGTCGATCACCTGGTCCACAGGCACCCGGCTCTCAATGCCCGCCAGGGCCATGTCCGCCGCGCTGACGGCATTCACCGCGCCGATGACGTTTCGCTTGACGCAGGGGACCTCCACCAGTCCCGCCACCGGATCGCACACCAGGCCCATCAGGTTCTTCAGCGCCATCGCCACGGCGTGGCCGATCTGCTCCGGCCCGCCGCCCCGCAGGTCCACCAGGGCCCCCGCCGCCATGGCCGCAGCCGTGCCTACCTCCGCCTGGCAGCCGCCGGAGGCGCCGGAGATGGACGCCCGGTAGCCAACCACCGCGCCGATACCGGCAGCCACATACAGCGCCCGGACGATGGCCTCCTCATCTACAGCGCCCCGGCGGTACAGCGGCACCAGCACAGCCGGCAGCACGCCGCAGGCCCCCGCCGTGGGTGCCGCCACGATCCGGTGCATGCAGGCGTTGGACTCCGCCACGCACAGGGCCGTGGCGATCACCTCCTGTAGATAGGGGCCGCAGAGCGTCTCCTGCTGGGCGGCGTAGTCCCACATCCTCTGGGCGTCGCCCCCCACCAGGCCGCTGACGCTGCGCCGGTCCGCCCGGTAGGTGTCCACGGACTCCACCATGGCCCGCCAGGTGGCGTGCATCTTCTCAAAGGAGGCCTCCGCCGTCACCTGCCGCTCCTCCACGTCCGTATCCCGCACCACCTGCCAGAAGGGCTTCCGCCCCGCCTGGATCTTGTCGAAGATCTCCTGCATGGAATCCAGAGCCATTTCAGTCTTCCTCCTTCTCGTAGTAGGTGGCGCCCAAGACGCCGTAGAGCGCCTGGATACGCTCCAGGGCATCCGCCGGGATCTTCTGGTCCGTCTCCACCACCGTCAGGGCAGCGCCGCCCCGGCGGTCCCGGTTCAGGCTCATGTTGGCGATGTTCACCCCGCTGACGGAGAGCTCATTGAGAATCCGGGACAGCTCTCCGGCCACGTCCTGGTGGCGGACCACCAGGGTGTTGAAGATGCCGGTGAAGCTCACCTCCACTCCATCCAGCCGATCCACCCGGATGCGGCCGCCGCCGGTGGAGGCCGCCTGCAGCTCCAGCTTCCGCCCGTCGGCACTCTCCACCGTCAGCACCGCCGTGTTGGGGTGGGCATCCCGCAGACGGGCCGTGTGGAAGTGGAATTCCAACCCCTGGTTGGCGGCGATCTCAAAGCTCTGAGGAATGCCCAGATCGTCCGGCTTCATCCCCAGGAGGCCCGCCACCAGCGCCCGGTCCGTACCGTGGCCCCGGCCGGTATCGGCAAAGGAGCCGTGGAGGCCGATGTCCGCCCGCGCCACTTCCGCACCCAGCAGGGTCCTGGCCATGTGGCCGATCCGCACCGCCCCCGCTGTATGGGAGCTGGAGGGGCCCACCATCACAGGGCCCAGAATATCAAAGATGTCCAGCATATCCGTGTTCCTCCCGGTGATCCGAAATTGCTCTCAGCGTATCACATCCTCCCCGTTTCCGCAAGAAGTTTTCCCGGGAAAGTTGACCTTTCTCCCGCCGTCCTTTATACTGGGAGCAGAAAGGAGCGTGACCGCCATGTCCTCTTTGCTGCTGCGCAATCTGCGGACCATCCTCACCTGTGATGACGGCGACGCCGTGCTGGAGCACGCCGACCTCTATTGCGAAAACGGCATCATCCGCGGTCTGGGCCCAGACCTGCCCCAGACCGCAGACACTGTGATCGACGGGTCCCATTACTGGTGCTATCCCGGCCTCATCAACACCCACCACCACCTGTATCAGGTGTTCTCCCGGAACCTGCCCCAGGTGCAGAATCTGGAGCTGTTCGACTGGCTCACCGCCCTGTATGAGATCTGGAAGGGCCTGGACGAGCAGGTAGTGCGTCTCAGTTCCCTCACCGGCATGGGGGAGCTGCTGAAGCACGGCTGCACCACCTGCTTTGACCACCACTATGTCTTTCCCGCCGGATGCGGAGACCTGATCGGCGCCCAGTTCGCCGCCGCGGAGGAGCTGGGGATGCGGATGTTCGCCTCCCGGGGCAGCATGGACCTCTCCCGCAAGGACGGCGGCCTGCCGCCGGACAGCGTGGTCCAGACGGTGGACGCCATCATGAAGGACTCCGCCCGGGTCATCGAGGCGTACCACGACCCGTCCTTCGGGTCTATGCGGCAGGTGGCCCTGGCTCCCTGCTCCCCCTTCTCCGTCAGCGGAGAGCTGCTGCGGCAGAGCGCCATCCTGGCCCGGCAGTACGGCGTCCGGCTCCACACCCACCTGTGCGAGACAAAGGACGAGGAGCGCTACACCCTGGAGCACTACGGCGTCCGGCCGCTGGAGTACATGGCATCTCTGGGCTGGACAGGCCCGGATGTGTGGTACGCCCACGGCATCCACTTCAACGACGAGGAGCTGCGGGAGCTGGCCCGCACCGGCACCGGCGTGGCCCACTGCCCCATCAGCAACATGAAGCTGGCCTCCGGCGTGGCCCGGGTGCCGGAGATGCTGGCGCTGGGCGTCCCGGTGGGATTGGCGGTGGACGGCTCCGCCAGCAACGACGGGTCGTCCCTGATGGAGGAGCTGCGGGTGTGCTACCTGCTCCACCGCCTCCAGTCCAGCCAGAACGCCCCCACCGGGTACGACATCCTCAAGCTGGCCACCCGCGGCTCCGCCCGCCTGCTGGGCCGGGACGACATCGGCTGCCTGGCCGCCGGCATGGCCGCCGACTGCTTCCTGATCAGCCTGGACCGCATTGAGCTGGCGGGCGCCCAGTTCGACCCCCTCTCCCTGCTGGGGACGGTGGGGCTCAAGGGCCCGGTGGATTATACCATCGTCAACGGCGTGGCCGTGGTGCAGAACGGGGAGCTGGTGACCGCCGACGAGGGGGAGCTGGCCGCCCGGGCCAATGCGGCGGTGTGCCGCTACCTGGGCCGTTGCTGAGCCCACGCCCGGAGGCCGGACGGTTTTTCTCCGCCCGGCCTCCGTTTTTTGTGCAGTTCGGCGCTTGTATTTCTGCCTCACAGGAGTAAAATGGTAGAGCTATGTAAAATTCATGTAAAGGAGGCGGGAGAATGCCGGAACAGGCACCGGCCCGCAGCAGCCTGCTCTTTTCCCGCGACGCACTGCTGCGGCTCATCATTCCCCTGGTCATTGAGCAGCTTCTGCTGATGACTGTCGGCATGGCGGATACCGTCATGGTCACCACCTCCGGCGAGGCCGCCGTATCCGGCGTCTCGCTGGTGGACAACATCAATACACTCATCATTCAGGTCTTTTCCGCCCTCTCCACCGGCGGCGCGGTGGTGGTCTCCCAGTATCTGGGGCGGCAGGACACCGACAACGCCAAGGCTGCCTCCAAGCAGCTTCTGTACGCCATGTGCGCCCTGTCCCTGCTGCTGATGGGGGCCGCGCTGGTCCTCCGGCAGCACATTCTGGCGTTGATCTTCGGCCGCGTGGAGGCCGACGTGATGGAGAACGCCCTGGTCTATTTCCTGCTCACCGCCACGGCCTATCCCTTCATGGGCATTTACAACGCCGGGGCCGCCCTGTTCCGGGCCATGGGCAACAGCAAGGTGTCCATGTTCTGCTCCCTGGTTGTGAATGTAATCAACATCACAGTCAATGCGGTGCTGATCTTCGGCTTCGGCATGGGGGCCGCCGGCGCCGGTATCGGCACCCTGGTCTCCCGCATCGCGGCGGCCGTCATTATCATGGCGCTGCTCAACCACCCCGACCATGTGCTCCGGGTGGAGGGTCTGCTGCGTTTTGAGTTCCGGGGTGCCATCGTCAAGCGCATCCTATTTATCGGCATCCCTAACGGTATGGAAAACGGCATGTTTCAGGCAGGCAAGCTGATGGTCCTCAACCTGATTACCACCTTCGGCACTTCCGCCGTGGCCGCCAACGCCATCGCCAACAGTGTGGCCGGGGTCATCAATGTGCCCGGCATGGCCCTGGGACTGGCCATCATTACCGTCATCGGCCAGTGTATGGGGGCTGGCGAGACAGGGCAGGCGGTCTACTACACCAAGCGTCTCGTGGGGGCCAGCTATCTTTGCATGCTGGTCATGAGCGCCGCCCTCTTCTTCTCGGCTGGGGGACTGGTCACCCTGTTTCACCTGAGCCCAGAGGCCTGCACCATGGCTGCCCAAGTGCTCCGGGCCTGCGCCGTAGGCAACGTCCTGTTCTGGCCCCTGGCCTTCACCCTTCCCAACTCCCTGCGGGCGGCTGGGGACGCCATCTTCACTATGGCGGTCTCCCTGGGCTCCATGTTTGTCTGCCGGGTGGTGCTCAGCTATGTGTTTGCCTGCGCCTGGGGCCTGAACCTGGGACTGCTTGGGGTATGGCTCGCCATGATCGCCGACTGGGTGGTACGGGCCGCATTCTTCCTGTTCCGCTACTGGCGGGGCAGATGGAAACGCATCCGCGTGATTTGACTGCACAAGGAGGGAATCGCATGGAACGCTTCCAAGATCCGGAGCGGCTGGCGGCCCTGTTTGCCCGCTGCCGGATTCCCGAGCGCCTTCCCTGGACCGCCGCCTATCCCTGGACACTTCAGTACTATGAGAAGGGAGAATACCTCTGCCGCCTGCGGGAACCCATGGAGAGCCTCTACCTGCTTCTGGAGGGCGGCATCCAGACCAGCCTGACCAACGCCGCCGGCCGCACCCGGCTGGTGGCCACCGCCCAGCCGGGGGAGCTGGTGGGCGGCGACGTAGAGGTGGTGCTGGGCAACGTCCAGGCCACCACCGACCAGCGCGCCCAGGAGGACGGCGCGCTATGTGCGGCCCTCCCACTGGCGGAGTACCGGGAGGCTCTATGCTCCGACCTGGGGTTTCTGCGCTATGCCTCCCGGCGGCTGGCCCGCATTGTGGTAATGAATACCTTCCGCGCCACCAACGACCTGCTGCTTCCGCTGGAAAACCGTCTGGCCGCCTATCTGCTCTCCCAGGCGGAGGACGGCTGGTTCCATGGCACCCTGACCCGCACCGCCGAGACGCTGAGCACCAGCTACCGGCAGCTTACCCGGGTGATGAGCCGCTTTGCCCAGGCCGGATACCTCCGCCGTACCCCCGAGGGCTGGCGTCTGGAAGAGCCCGACGCGCTGCAGGCCCTGGCCGAAAGCGTGGAGCCCTCCCGCATTCTCTGAAAAAAGCCCCGCCGTTCCGATGGAACGGCGGGGCACTTTTCTTTCCTGGGGTAGGACATATGGCCTACCTTCCAGTGGAGAACATCTGCTAAAGTACAGGTATACTCCGTTACCGCTTTCCCTTGTCGTAGGGGATGCCCTCCGCCTTGGGAGCCCTGGACTTCTTGGAGGTGAAGGCCAGAACGACCAGCGTGATAATATAGGGCAGCATCCGGTAGAAGTGGGGGCTGATGCCGAGCTCGGCCAGCAGGAATACACCGTCGCCGTTGATGTCGATGCTGGCATAGGAGGCGGCGATGCACTTGAACAGGCCGAACAGCAGGGCCGCGCCGGCGATGTTCAAAGGTTTCCAGTTGCCGAAGATCATAACGGCCAGCGCTAGGAAGCCGAAGCCGGCCACGTCGCCGGTAGAGGCGCAGTTGGCGGTGGTGAGAGCGTAGACGAAGCCACCCATGCCCGCCAGCGCACCAGAGATTGTGGTGCCGGCGTAGCGCATCACATAGACGTTGATGCCCAGGGAGTCGGCCGCCTGTGGATTCTCACCACAGGAGCGCAGCCGCAGTCCGAAGCGGGTCTTGTAGAGCAGGATGGACAGCACCACAAACAGGATAATACAGATGTAGGTGGCCAGATATGCCTTGTTGATGAAGGTGTCCCCGAAGAAGCCCATTTCGTCGCTGCGGCCGTAGCCGAAGAAGCTCTTTTTGAGCATGAACCAGCTTGCCGCGTCGCCCTCCGCCATCTGCAGGGTGTTCTGGTTGGCGATGATGCGGATGAAGAACAGCACCAGGGCGGGGGCCATCAGGTTCAGTGCGGTACCGCCGATGGTCTGGTCCGCCTTCAGGTTGACCGAGGCAAAGGAGAGCAGCAGGGAGAACACTGCGCCCAGGATGGCCGCCACCAGCATGGCAAGCAGCATGAAGCCCTGGAGCGCCACCCAGTCCCCAGCCGCCTTGGCCTCGGAGAAGATACCCGCCTTCTGGGTCACGTTGACAAAGAGGACACCCGCGAACGCGCCGAAGATCATAATGCCTTCCAGGGCCAGGTTGATAATGCCGCTGCGCTCAGCAAACACGCCGGCCAGCGCCACGATCATCAGCGGGACGGCATAGATCAGGGTCTGCTGAATGAGGAACGTCATGCCGACTCGCCTCCTTTCTCCACTTCTGCGCCACCTCCGCCCTCCGGCGGTTTGGCCGCCGCCTCTGCCGCGGGCAGGGCAGCCTTGCTCCGGCGCTTCCGCTGGCCGCTGATGAACATCTTGATGACCAGGGAGAAAGCGCTGAGGTAGACGATGATGGCGATGATGACATCGGTGATATACTCATTGTAAGCCGTCAGGTTGGTAAGCTGCAGACCCACAATATCCAGCATGGACATGAAGCATCCGGTAAAGATCACACCGATGGGATTGCTGACGGCCAGCAGGGCCACGGGAATGCCATTGAAGCCGGTGGCGGGAAGGGTCTGGTAGGTAGACCAGAAAAACTCCGTGTTGCCCGACAGGTAGTACAGGGAGGCGGCCGCGCCGGACAGGGCCCCGGCGATGGCCATGGACAGGACGATGTTCCGCTTGTCGGCAATGCCGGCGTACCGGGCCGCGTGGCGGTTGGCGCCGCAGGCCTTGAGCTCGTAGCCCAGGGTGGTCTTGTTCATAAGGATATAGATCAGAATTGCGATACCGATGGCAATCAGGATGCCGCCATTGACCTGAGAGTTGGGGAACAGTTTGTCCAGACCCAGCTTGGCGGTCTCCACACCATTGAAACTGGTCTTGTAGATATAGGCAGTCTTGGTGTTCTCCACGTGATTCTGGAGGCTCTCAAACAGGCTGCCCTTGTCGAACAGCCAGGTCACCAGGTTGGCGGCGATCCAGTTGGTCATGATGCAGGCCAGCACCTCGTTGATGTTGAGGAAGGCCTTCACCAGTCCGGGGATACAGCCCCACAGGGCGCCGGCCAGCATGCCGCCCAGGAAGGCAATGAGCCACACCAGCGGAGCTGGAACCGTTTCAGTGGGGATGGTGAGTGCCAGAATCAGGGTGGCGGCGGTGCCCATCAGGTACTGGCCCGGCGCGCCGATGTTGAACAGGCCGGTCTTGAAGGCCACAGCCACCGACAGGCCGGTAAGGATCAGCGGGGTGGCCCGGAAGAGCATGTTGCCCAAGTTCGTGGAGTTAAAGCCGAAGGTCAGCGTGCCCGCCGCGTCGCGTCCGGTGCTGAACAGGCCGCCGAACACCAGGCGGATGCCCTCCCACGCGCTGTTCAGCCCCAGGGACGGGTTGGCGGCACCCACGATGATGATAATCAGCGCACCCACCACCATGCCGATGAGGATGGAGATCAGTGAGGCCAGTACAGACTTGGTGCCGTCTTTGCCCCACAGGTTGGAAAGCTTCTGCTTCACGCCCCCTCGCCCTCCTTTTTCATTCGTTTTGCGCCGGCCATATAGAGGCCCAGCTCCTGGACGTCGGTGGCGGCGGGATCCAGCTCGCCCACGATCTCGCCCTCATACATCACGAGGATGCGGTCGGACAGGCTCATGACCTCGTCCAGCTCCAGAGAGACCAGCAGCACCGCCTTGCCCTTGTCCCGCTCGGCCACCAACTGGCTGTGGATGTACTCAATGGCGCCCACGTCCAGGCCGCGGGTGGGTTGCACCGCCACAATCAGCGGCTTCTCCCGGTCGACCTCGCGGGCAATGATGGCCTTCTGCTGGTTGCCGCCGGACATAGAGCGGGCAATGGTCACCGGCCCCTGTCCGGAGCGCACGTCGTACTGCTCGATCAGCTTTTCCGCGTAGGCGCGCACCTCGCCCTGCTTGACAAAGCCCATGTGCTGGAACCGTGGCTCCCGGAAGCGCTGGAGCACCATGTTTTGTTCCAGGGTAAAGTCCAGCACCAGTCCGTGCTTATGGCGGTCCTCCGGGATGTGGCTCATGTCCGCGCTCCGGTGGTGGATGGAGGCGTGGCTGATATCGTGGCCGCAGAGGGTCACCGTGCCGCCGCTGCACTTCTCCAGGCCGGTCAGGCCGTAGATGAGCTCGCTCTGGCCGTTGCCGTCGATGCCGGCGATGCACAGAATCTCACCCGCCCGGGCCTCGAAGCTGACATCATGGACCGCATCCCTCTTTTGGGTATGGGAGGGGACCGTCAGGTGCTCCACCTTGAGCACCGTCTCACCGGGTCTGGCCTTCTCCTTGACCACCTCAAGCTGCACCGGGCGGCCCACCATCATGTTGGACAGGGACTGCTTGTCGGTGTCCTTAGTATCCACGGTGCCGATGTACTTGCCCTTGCGCAGCACTGTGACGCGGTCGGCCACGGCCATAATCTCGTTGAGCTTGTGGGAGATGAAGAGAATACTCTTGCCCTCCTTGGCAAACTCCTTCATGGTGGCCATCAGCTCATCAATCTCCTGGGGGGTGAGGACGGCGGTGGGCTCGTCAAAGATCAGAATCTCGTTGTCGCGGTAGAGCATCTTGAGGATCTCCACCCGCTGCTGCATGCCCACGGTGATGTTTTCCACCCTGGCGTCCAGATCCACCTTTAGGCCGTACTTCTCCGACAGGGCCTCTACCTTTTTGCGGGCCTCCTTCTTCTGCAGGAAGCCCAGCTTCGTGGTTTCGGCGCCCAGAATGATATTGTCCAGCACAGTGAATACATCCACCAGTTGGAAGTGCTGGTGCACCATGCCGATGCCCAGCGCGGTGGCGTCGTTGGGATTGTTGATCTTCACCACCTTACCGTTTTTCTTGATTTCGCCCGCTTCCGGCTGATACAGACCGAACAGCACGCTCATCAGGGTGGATTTGCCTGCGCCGTTCTCCCCCAGGAGGGCGTGGATTTCCCCTCTTCGGAGTTGGAGTGTGATATCGTCGTTGGCGATGATACCGGGGAATTCCTTGGTAATGTGAAGCATTTCAATGACGTTTTCCGCTTCCATAGTCCTCATCCCGCCTCCTCTATACAGTATAGTTTTATTATATAATACCCCCATGGAAAACACAAGAAATTTGTCCCTTTTCTGTCACAAGAAAAGGGAGAGGGCACAAAGCCCTCTCCCTCTTTCTGAGATGATTGTGTGAATCAGATGATATTCACATTCACGTTGCTCCAGTTGGTAGCGGTCTCGGCGTTGTCCATCACAGTGTAGTCGTCGTCCACCACCAGGGTGCCGTCCACCATCTGCTGGTACAGGGACTCGTACTCCTCCACGGTGAAGGTCTCGAAGCGCCAGGAATCCGCGCCGGTGGGCAGCTGCACGGCGTTGTCGGCGACGCCCAGGGAGGTCTGCTGGCCGCCGATGGTGTCGAATGTACCGTCATAGACCTTGGCCACAGCCCACTGCACGGCGTCAGCCAGGCCCTTCATGGCGGAGGTGACGACGTACTCGGACTCGCCGGACTGGTCCACGTCTACGCCGATAACATAGCCGTCATTGGCGGAGGCGGCGGCCACGATGGACTGGAACATGGAGCCGCCGCAGGCGAAGACGATCTCGGTGCCGTTCACATACCAGCCGTTGATCATGGTCTGCAGATCAGTGGAGGCGGAGAAGTTGGAGCCGTACTGCCAGGAGTAGTTCATGTCCACGGTGACGCCCTTCTCAAGCGCCGCAGCGTTGGCGCCCTGGACATAGCCGTAACCGAACCGGCAGCAGGCGGGATTGGTGCCGCCGCCGCCGCCGGAGAAGCCCAGCTTGGTAAAGCCGTCCATGACGGCGGCGTAACCGGCCAGGTAGCCGGCCTGCTCCTCCTTGAAGGCGATGCCGGCCACGTTGGACAGGGTGTTGCCGGCGTCATCGGTCAGGGGATAGCCGTCGATGAAGACGAAGGGGGTCTCGGGATTCTCGATGGCGGCCTTCTTCAGCGCGGCCTCCTGCAGGTAACCGGCGCACACCACCACGTCAGCGCCGCCCTCGACGGCGGCCTTCATGGCGTCATAGCGGTCATCGTCGGTGGCCTCGCTGCCGTTGGCGGGCTGGTAGTACTTGTAGCTCAGACCGTTGGCGGCGGCGTACAGCTTCACGCCGTCAAAGGTGCCCTGGTTGAAGGACTTGTCCTTCAACTGGCCTACGTCGGTGACGAAGGCCACCTGATACTTGCCGTCGGCGGAGGTCATGCTGTCCTCGATGGCGTCGGGATCGGCCTCGGTCTCGCCGGGGGTCTCGGTCTCGGGCGCGGGGGTCTCGGTGTTAGTGCCAGGCGCAGGGGTCTGGCTGTTGGCGGGCTTGTTGCTGTTGCCGCAGGCGGCCAGGCCGAAGACCATCGCCAGGCACAGGAGCAGTGCAAGGAGCTTCTTGGACTTCTTCATTGTAATCTACCTTCCTTTCAGAAAAATAGCCCAGTTTGGTCCAGACGATTTTGTCCTCCCCTCCCTGAGCGTGTGCCCTTATTATACTCTATCCCTCCGAAAAGGGCAACCACCTTTTTACATGATTCAAAAAATTTTTTACAGAATTGTTACAGATGTGACAGACTTAAACCCTCCTCTATAACCGTGTTTTTTTCAATACGGGCAACGCTCCATACCTCCGCAGCCTTTACCGGCATTGGCCTCCGGGCCGGCCGCTCCCTCCTGTAAAATTCCCAGCCGCCGATTGACAATTTTTAAAATTTTATATATAATGCAAAATATAAAATACAAGATTTGAGGTGCGACATATTATGCCCTGCAACACCAAGGCCCCCACAATTCGGTGGTTTTATTTGACCATAGGCATCCTTTCCATGCTCTTCGCGGGTATCCTTTACAGTTGGTCCATACTGAAAGCACCGCTGGCCGACGCATTCGGCTGGAACGCCTCCCAACTGACCATGAATTTTACTCTCACCATGTGCTTTTTCTGTCTGGGCGGAGTGGGCGGCGGTCTGCTGGCCAGGCGGCTGGGTACCCGCCTGACCATCGCCCTGGGCGGCGCTTTGGCGTGCATCGGCTTTGTACTGACCGCCCGGCTGGACGGCAGCAGCCTGCCCATGCTCTACCTCAGCTACGGCGTCATCACCGCCACCGGCATCGGCTTTGCCTATAATGTGGTGCTCTCCACCGTGCAGGCCTGGTTCCCTGACAAAAAGGGCACCTGCTCCGGCGCGCTGCTGATGGGCTTTGGTGCCTCCTCCCTCGTGCTCGGCTCCCTGGCCGACGCCCTCATCCAGAATCCCGCCGTGGGCTGGCGGGCGGCCTTCCTCTGCCTGGGCGTCGCCATCGGAATTGTGCTGGTCGCGGCCGCCCTTCTTATCCGCCTCCCCGCCCCCGGCACCGTCCTGCCCCAGCCCAAGGCCGCCGCCAACCGGGTGCAGGAGGACTTTGAGGCCGCCGACTACACCACCGGCCAGATGCTCCGCCGCTTCACCTTCTGGCGCGCCTTCCTGTGCATCATCTTCCTGGCCGCCATGGGCAACACCGTTATCTCCTTTGCAAAGGATCTCTCCCTCTCCGTGGGGGCCAGCGCCGCCCTGTCCACCACCCTGGTGGGCGTGCTCGCCGTGTGCAACGGCCTGGGCCGCATCCTCACCGGCGCCCTCTTCGACACTCTGGGCCGCCGCCGCACCATGCTGCTGGCCAACGGCACCGCCATCCTGGCCGCCCTGGTCACGCTGCTGTCCGTGGCCGTCCACTCCGTCCCCCTGTGCGTGGCCGGCCTGTGCATCACCGGCATCTCCTACGGCGCCTGCCCCACCATCTCCTCCGCCTTTACCTCCTCCTTCTACGGCGCCAAGTACTTCTCCCTCAACTTCTCCGTCATGAACTTCAACCTGACCGGCGCCTCCTTCATTGCCACCGCCGCCAGCGTCCTGCTCACCCAAACCGGGGGCTACGCCGCCCCGCTGGTGCTGCTGCTGGTGCTCGCCGTGGCCGCCCTGGCACTCAACCTCAGCATCAAGCGTCCCTGAGCCTCCTCAGGCCGATAAAAAGCCCTCCGCCGAACGGCGGAGGGCTTTTTTGTGGTTTAGTTCTTGTTGTCTTCCTTCATGCGCAGGATATACATGCCGTCGTGCCAGGTATCCATGTAGATGTAGCCGCGGTCGTCCACCACGCAGTCCTCGGTGGTGGCCAGCATGGGGCCGGGTACCGGGATATCGAAGAGCAGCTTCTCCGGGTTGGGGGGGATGAAGTAGGCCAGCTCCTTGATGTAGTAGGGGTCGGACACGTCATACACCCGCATGCCCGCGTGGAAGTAGCAGCAGTAGACCCGGTTGGGGTTCTGGTCCAGCCAGGGCTTGTTGCTCATGGGCTCGTGGATGTTGTGGGGGCCGAAGGGGCCCTGGGCGCCGTCCATTCCGGCGGTGTTGAAGTTGGGCCAGGGATAGTTCTCGGGCACCTCGGGGTAGGGGAACTCGGCCACCAGTTGGGGATCGGTGGGATCGGAGATGTCGATCATGTGCAGGTTGTTCATGGGCTGGGCGCCCTTGCGGGGGCCGGTGGTGAGAATCTCTTTGTTGTAGAAGGGGAAGCGCTCGCCCTCGTTGGTGGCCACCAGGAAGCTGCGGCCGGGCAGGGGCAGGCAGGTGTGGGTGCGGGCGCCGGCGAACTTGCCGGAGAAGGGGCCCTTCAACTGGAGCTGGCCGATCTTCTTGGGCCGGGTGATGTCGGAGATGTCCAGAATGATGAGGCCCTCGCAGTAGTAGGACAGATAGGCCAGGTTGCCCACCACGAACGGAGGCCCGTGGAGCTGGGGCCAGTCCATGAACTCCCAGTGCTGGGGGCCGTCCACCGGGTACTCGCCCTCCTTCAGGCCGTCGGTGAACTGGCAGGGCACCCACCAGCGGCCCACCTCCACCGGGTGGGTGGGGTCGATGATGTCCAGGATGCGGTAGATGTTGCCGGTGTAGCCCGGGCAGTCGGCAGACAGGTGGACGTAGCGCCCGCCGTTGTAGAAGAAGCGGTGCACGCCCATGCCGTTCTCCACGCCGGTCTCCCACTTGCCCAGCAGCTTGGGGTGGACGGGATCGGTCTTGATGTCGAAGATCTGCAGGCTGCCCAGGCTCTTGTCGCCGGGCTTGCAGCCGTGGAGGAAGGAGACGCCGCCGCCGGTGGCGCCGATCATCAGGCCGTCGGCCACCTGAATCTTGGGGGTGTTGGTGGCGGGGTACTCCTTGGGATCGCAGGCCTCCAGCCAGTTGATCACCTTGGGCTGGGTGGGGTCGGTCACGTCCACCACGTTCCAGCCGGGGCCGCGGAAGGAGCCGCAGTACATGTAATAGCGCCCGTCGTCGGTCTTGTGGAGGGCCATCTGGAAGGCGTTGACGCCGTTCAGATCGCAGAAGCCCACGACCTCCATGTTCTTGATATAGCCCTGGTTCTCCGGGCTTTTGGCGTAAAAGGGAACTGACATAACGTACCTCCTTGGAAATGGATCCAGGCGCACCCGAAGCTGGTGCGCCCAGGTCGCTGTTTGATTAGGGATGGGCCGGCATCTTGGGGGGCTTCCGGCACAGGGCGATGGTCAGCGGCATACCGAAGGCGAAGGTGATGAACGCCACCACCAGGGCCACCACGTAGGTCAGGGGGAAGCTCATCAGATAGGCCATGAAGAAGGCGCCCGCCGGCATAGTGTAGCCCACGGCCAGGAACATCATGACGAGGCTCATCAGCACGGCCATGACGAACGTAATGGAGGCCACCCGCAAAATGTGGAACAGCAGGCCGTTTTCATTTTTGACCCCGCACAGCCGGGCGAAGCCGTCGCCCATGGCCTTGAGGTCGATGTAGGTGCCGATGGCGAAGGCCACGGCGAAGCCGGGGATGAAGTCCTTGGTGAGCTGCTGAACCAGCGGCCCCCAGAGGATGACGCCCGCCTCCCGGAACATGTTGCTGCCGTCGATGTAAAGGGGCAGGAAGATGGCGAACATAAGCGAGAAAATGGTATTGAAGACAATACCGAATTGATCCTTGCGGAACATGGGGAATCCCTCCATCCTTTTGTGTTTCCGGCCCCCCGGCGGGAGGCCGGCGCGTCGCTCCGCCCGGGGCGGAAGGCGCTTAACGCATGGTGATGTAGCCGCGGAACTGGGTCAGGTTGTCGCTGGTGGGGATGTCGGTGAGGAACATGCCCACAATGTTGAAGTTGGATTTCAGGAAGGGGAAGCGCTCCTGCTGCGCCCAGACGGGCTTGGGCAGGGCCTTGGCGCCCTCCACCGCCGCCTGATACCACTCCTCGGGGCCGTCGAACCACAGCTCCACCAGGCGGTGGAAGGTGCAGCCCACCACGTCGTGGTAGATCCGGCTGGACAGGAAGCGGTTGACCTCCGGCCGGGCCTGGAAGTAGGGGACGATCTCCTCATGGAACCAGCGCTCGCCCTCCTCCTCGCTGACGCCGTCGGGGTACTGGATGACGAACTGCCAGCGGTAGTTGGGGCCGTCGCACACCATGCGGCCCTTGCCCTTGAAGTCCTCCTCCCAGGAGATGGGCACATGGGCGAAGACGAAGGGCGGGCAGCCGTTGTCGCCGCCGATGGAGCGGCCCACGTCGCCGTCCAGGTTCTCGTGGGGGGTCTCGTCGGTGTCGGGCACGCAGCCCTGCCAGCGCAGCACGTCCATGGGCATATACTCGGCAATGGCCTTGTTGCGCATCTCAGGCTCCATCTCGTTGACCAGCCAGTAGTGCTCGGTCATCTGCATCCGCCGGGTGCCGAAGCGCTCCCCCTCCGGGGGCACGGGCAGGGCGTTGTAGAAGGCGTACTTGGTCACATAGGGGCCGAAGTTAGAGATGGAATCCTGAATATGGTGGCCGTACAGCCAGTGCTGAAGGCGGTGGCGGTACTCCTCTCTGCAGACGTCCACATAGATGACGCTGCGCATGGGACGAAATTCCACGGACATCCCGAACCCTCCTTCTCAGCCCTTCTCGGGCACGGTGGCGGTGATAAAGGCGCGGTACGCGGCCTGGCGGGCCTTGTACTTCTCGGTCTGCATGTTGGCAATCTTCTTGCCGGTGTTCTCCTTGATGTCGTTGCCGTGGATGAACTTGCCGGACAGGGTGTCGTGGGCGTGCTCCAGCTGCTCGGCGGGGAAGGTGAAGGAGTACTTGCCGCTCTCGTTGTGGATCTCGCCCTCCAGGCCGCACAGGCAGCAGATGGCCTTGCCGTCCTGCAGGTGGAAGTTGCGGCTGTGGCAGTGGGGGCACACGCCGGCGTCGCCCTGGTACTGGGCGTGCTCGATGTCCTTGGCGGCCTCGGCGATGTTGCGGCCGATCTGGTGGGCGCGGGCCACCCGCTCGTCCTCCACCAGGATGGACAGCGCCCAAGGGAACACCTCGTTGTCAATGACCTTCCACATGGGGGTCAGGGCCAGCATGCCGGCGTCGCACTGGGTGCGGGTCACCCAGTCGGAGCCGCCCACGGACATGAAGGAGATGACCTTGTCCTTCAGGATGCGGGGATCGGGGGCGGTGCCGCCGGTCTCCTCGGCGATCTTGGTGCCGATGATGTTGTTGCCGCGGTCCATGCGGGGGCCAAAGCGGTCGGTAATCGTGTGGAAGAGGCCGGTGGCGCCCTTCTCAAAGATGGGGGTGGAGAAGACAATGCCGTCGGCGTCCAGCATCTTGTCCAGCAGCCAGTCAAAGTCGTCCTTCAGCACGCACTTGCCGCCGCGGCCGCCCAGCACGCTCTGCACGCAGGCGGTGCAGCCGGTGCAGTGCTCGATGTGCAGGTTCTGCAGCTGGATGAACTCCACCTCGGCGCCCATCTCCTTGGCCCCCATCAGGGCCTCGATGCACATACCGTCGTTGCTGCCGTTGCGCATACCGCCGGAAATACCCAAAATTTTCATCTGTACTTCCTCCTTCTGAAAAGCAAAAAGTTTAGTTTGCCTTCGTTTCCCCTGCATATTACCCGTTCTTTGCCTTTGTGTAAAATGCCGGTTTTGTATGGCTGAAATGCAGCTTTCGATTAGATTACTGCAATTCGACTCCAATCTTCCATATAGAGGAATTTAACAGGTTCAGTATTGTTTGTTTTGCACAAAAATAAAAGTGTCTCTCTGTGGCTAACCATGAATTGATGCACAGTTACCATATGGCTACTATCTCCTAACTGCATAAAACCCCGTGCGCACAGGGCGCACTACGAAACTATGCAAAGGCTTAGACGCATGAAGTCTTTGCGCATGTGGGCCGTCCCGGCCCATGTGCGATAATCTCATGGCCGTGCCGCTGTAAGCGGCACATGGCCAACTTTGCTATGCTTTTGCATAGCAAACAGGTCGTGACAAGCCGCACGAATTTTGATATACTGATATCCCCAACTTATCGAACGTGTGGAGGGATTCCCAGTGACTCTAAATCAACTGGAGTGTTTCATGGTGCTGGCACAGCGTCTCAATTTTACCCAGGCGGCAGACGACCTGTTCATGGCCCAGCCGGCTCTGAGCCGGCTGATTTCCGCATTGGAAAAAGAGCTGGACCTTCAGCTTTTCTACCGCAACTCCCGCAGCGTAGCCCTCACCCCGGCCGGCACGGTGTTTTTCAAAAAATGTCCGAAAATTCTGGACGAATACCGGGGCAGCGTGGTGGCCGCCCGGCTGGCCCAGGAGGGCTATCGCGGTTCCCTGACCCTGGGCATCATGCGGGACACCTTCGAACCAAAGCTGCCCACACTCTATCAGCGCTTTCGCACGGCCTATCCCCATGTCTCGCTGCTTATCCGTGGCTATAGCCACTCCAGCCTGCTGTCCGCGCTGGAGCGTGGAGAGGTGGACGCCATCCTGAACTATATGCCAATGCCCTCCGGGCAGGAGTCCCCCTCCATCCTGCTGCACAAAAACCACCAGTGCATCATCACCGCTTTGGACCACCCGCTGGCCTCTCGTGGCAGCATACGGATGGAAGAGGTGAAGGACGAGCCGTTTGTGGTCATGGCCCGCACCGCCTCCATTCCCGGCCATGATTTTATCTGGAAGACGGCGGCTGATGCAGGCTTCGCCCCCCATGTGGTGGCGGAGGCCACTCATGTGCCGGTTCTGCTCACCTTGGTTTCCTGCGGTATTGGAATCTCTACCCTCAGCGATGATATGGCCTGTCTCTGCCAGGGCAAGGTGGCTTTTATCCCCCTGCTGGGGGTTCCCTTTGCCAACGTCCGCCTGATGTGGAACCAGGACAACCAGAATCCCGCCCTGCCCCACCTGCTGGACGTATTCCGGTCCATCTGTTGAATACAGCGCAAGCAGCAGCGCCGCCGATCCGTTGGGATCGGCGGCGCTGCTTACTCTGGCCCCCATTTTCTGCGGCGTGTTACCGGGCCGCTTTCTCCTTCAGGACATACTCCATCAGAACCGGAATACACCGGTCGGTGTTCCGTTGCAGACAGACGCAGACCTCCTCGGCATCCCCCCTCCGGGCCGCCTCCAGCATGCCTTCAAAGTCCTCCACGTGGCTGCCGCGCTCGGTAAGGCAGTCGGCATAGATATACCGCAGCAGCAACTGCTGGCCCTGTATGGAGATCATATTCGCATCCAGCCGGCGATTGCCGCAGTGTGCGTAAAAGGTCCCCACAAAACGGTTAACCGCCATAACCTCGCTCTGCACATTCCTCGCCCGCCGGTACTCCTCCAGGTACTTTTCCAGCCCTGTCACGATTGCGGCCCGGTCGCCATGCGCCATGGCCAGGCGGATGGCCGCACAGTGGAGGGTCATGGCCAGCTGTTCAATCTCCGTGATGTCATGCTGGTCCAAGTCCAGGATGTGGGCGCCCACGTTGTTCTCGTAGACCACCAGTCCCTCCTGCTGGAGCCTGTTTACCGCTTCCCGGATGGGGGTGCAGCTCACGCCCAGCTCATCCTGAAGCTCATTGACATTCAACTTGCTGCCCAAGGGACGCCGCAGCGTGATGATATCGCCGCGCAGCATTTCATACACCTGATCCACCAGGGAGCGCTTTTTGATCGCCGCCATGGTTTCGTCTCCTTCCATTTCATTTCTTGCAAGATATCAAGATATTATAACAGCGTCCGCTTTAAAAGACAAGCCCGGCCAGCGTTTTTCCCAAATCAATGCACTCAATTTTGACACTTTTTCCAAACCTGGTCCACCCCTCTTGCAATTTAAAAAAAGTGTGGTATTCTTAACTCACAAATCTTGCAAGATACAAATTATATCTTGTTTGATTATAGGAGGTATCCATGGCACAGCAAACCTCAGTATCCAGTCTACTGGATATGACTTCCAGCAGCAATGTTGTTTTCCTGGGCGAGGCGGGCAGCGGCAAAAGCGAGATTGCCCTTAATTTCGCCCAGGCACTGGCGGAACTGGGCGGCAAGCCCGTCCACTTCTTTGACCTGGACATGACCAAGCCCCTCTTCCGCTCCAGAGACCGGCGCGAGGCCCTGGAGGCGCTGGGGGTGGAGGTCCACTACGAGGCCCAGTTCATGGATGCCCCCACCCTGACCGGCGGCGTGCGGCAGCGGCTGAACGATCCGCACTGCTGCGCCGTGCTGGATGTGGGGGGCGACTACATCGGCGCCCGCTCCATTGGGGGATATGCCCCCCTGCTCAACCGGGACGGCACTACGGTGTATTACGTGATCAACCCCTTCCGCCCCTGGTCGGCCACCCTGGAGCACATTGACCATGTGCTGGGGGAGACCCTGGGGGTCTCCCATGTGGAGCTGGCCCGGCTGCGGCTGGTGGGCAACCCCAATCTGGGGCCGGAGACCACCCCCGCCGACGTGGCTGAGGGCACCCGGAGGCTCTGGGAGCTGGTGAGCCCCTACAAGCCGGTGGATTACCTGTGCGTCCGCCGGGAGCTGTGCGCCGCCCTGCCGGAGGGGCTGCCCTGCCCGGTGCTCCCCATCCGCCTGTGGCTGACCTATCCCTGGGCGGCCGGGCCGGAGCCGGACGCACCGTAAGCCCCCTATTCAATAGTTTGCAAGATGCAATATGCAAGAAGGAGATGTCAGTATGGCAAAAGTGGAAATTGTGGCGGAGCGCTGCAAGAGCTGCGGCTACTGCGTGAAGTTCTGCCCCAAGCAGGTGCTGGAGATCGGCACAAGCGTCAACTCCAAGGGCTATGAGTACGTGGTGCCCGTGCGCCCGGAGGACTGCATCGGCTGCGCCATCTGCGGCCGCATGTGCCCGGACGGGGCCATCGAGATCTACAAGTAAGGGGAGGAAGGCAATATGTCACGCGTATTTATGAAGGGCTGCGAGGCCATCGCCGAGGCGGCCGTGCGGGCGGGCTGCCGGTTCTTTGCCGGCTATCCCATCACCCCGCAGAATGAGATTCCCGAGTATTTTTCCCGTCGCATGCCCGAGGTGGGCGGCGTGTTCGTCCAGGGCGAGTCGGAGGTGGCCTCGGTGAACATGGTGTACGGCGCCGCCTCCGCCGGCGTGCGGGCCATGACCTCCTCCTCCTCCCCCGGAATCGCCCTGAAGAGCGAGGGCATTTCCTACTGCGCCGCCGCCCGCATCCCCATGGTGTACGCCAATATCTCCCGGGGCGGCCCGGGCGTGGGCTCCATCCAGCCCGCCCAGATGGACTACTTCCAGGCCACCAGGGCCAGCGGCAACGGCGGCTTCCAGATGATGGTCTTCGCCCCCTCCACCGTCCAGGAGGCGGTGGACATGACCTACGCCGCCTTTGACTACGCCGATCGAGACCGCAACCCGGTGCTCATCCTGGCCGACGGCGTCATCGGCACCATGATGGAGCCGGTGGTGCTGCCCGACATGAAGAGCGAGGAGGAGTTGGCCGCCCTCAAGGCGTCCAAGCAGGGCTGGGCCTGTGTGGGCCACAAGCTGGACTACGCCCACCGCGCCTGGATCCAGCCGGGCCACTGGCTGACCAGCGACATGCAGAAGGCCAACGAGGACGCCGCCGCCCTGTACGCCTCCTGGGAGAAGGATGTGCAGGTGGAGGAGTACCGGCTGGAGGATGCCGAGGTAGTGCTCACCGCCTACGGCATCTCCGCCCGCATCTGCAAGTCCGCGGTGGAGCTGCTCCGCGCCCAGGGCATCAAGGCCGGTCTGATCCGCCCCATCACCGTCCACCCCTTCCCCTATGCCGCCTACGACCACATCGACTACAGCAAGGTGAAGGCGGTGCTGGACGTGGAGATGTCCATCCCCGCCCAGTTCGTGGACGACGTGGCGGTGGCTGTGAAGGACCGCTGCCCCATCGAGACGTGCCTGTGCTCCGGCGGCAACATCATGAGCCGCGACAAGGTCCTTGCCGCGGTCAAGAAGATCATGGAGGGCAAGTAAGATGGAAAAGATCTACGGAAGAACAAAAACCATCCAGGAGGACAAGGTCTCCGGCTTCTGCCCCGGCTGTATGCACTCCACCGTCATCAAGCTCATCGGCGAGGTGCTGGAGGAGATGGAGCTGGTGGACCGCGCCGCCTGCGTCCTGGGCATCGGCTGCTGCGGCCTGCACATGGACTATATCGCCTACGACAACACCACCGCGCCCCACGGCCGCGCCTGCGCCGTGGCCACCGGTATGAAGCGCTCCAACCCGGACAGTCTGGTCTTCACCTACCAGGGCGACGGCGACTTCGCCTCCATCGGCCTGGCCGAGTCCATTTCCGCCGCCAACCGGGGGGAGAACATCACCGTCATCTTCATCAACAACGGCATCTACGGCATGACCGGCGGCCAGATGGCCCCCACCACCCTGGTTGGCATGAAGGCCTCCACCGCCCCCCACGGCCGCGATCCCAAGGAGCACGGCTATCCCATGCACATGTGTGAGATTCTCAACCAGCTCACCGCGCCCGCCTACCTGGTGCGCACCAGCTGCAACACCCCCGCCAACGTCAACAAGACCAAGCAGGCCATTCACAAGGCCTTCCAGAACCAGCTGGACGGCAAGGGCTTCTCCATGGTGGAGATCGTCACCAGCTGCCCCACCAACTGGGGCCTGGATCCCATGAAGTCCCTGGAGCACATCGAAGAGAAGATGCTGCCCGAGTTCCCGCTGGGCGTCGTCCGCGACCGCTAAAGGAGGAGAGCGAACATGGAAACCAATCTCTGCGTGGCCGGCTTCGGCGGCCAGGGCGTCATGACCCTGGGCAAGTTCCTGGCGGACGCCACCTGTAATTCCACCGACAAGAACGTCACCTTCTTCCCCTCCTACGGCGCCGAGCAGCGCGGCGGCACCGCCAACTGCTTCGTGGTCATCTCCGACGAGGCCATCGGCGCCCCTCTGGGCGACGTGATGGACGATCTCATCGTCATGAACGGCCCCTCCCTCAAGAAGTTCATCGGCACCCTCAAGACCGGCGGCACCCTGTTCATCAACAGCTCCATCGTCTCCGACGACATCGGCCGGGACGACGTGAAGCTGGTCAAGGCCCCCGTCACCGAGCTGGCCCTGGAGATGGGCAACGCCAAGGTGCTCAACGTCATCATGCTGGGCGTCTACGTGGGCTACACCGAGGTCATCGACCCCGCCATCGTCTGGCAGACCATCGAGCACAAGCTCTCCTCCAAGCCCAAGCTCCTGCCCCTCAACAAGCAGGCCTTTGAGAAGGGCCTGGAGCTGGGCCGCGCCCAGAAGCAGTAAGGAGGAATTCGGCATGGTATTTCACAATTTTGACGAGCTGATCGCCCACGTGAAGGGCCAGCCCAGCCGCGCCCGCATGGCCGTGGCCGCGGCGGGCGACGCCCACACCATCGAGGCCGTCCTGCGCGCCCGGGCCGAGGGGATTGTGACCCCCATCCTGGTGGGCGACAAGGCGGTGATCGACCAGGTGCTGGCGGAGCTGGGCGAGCACATCCCCGCGGAGGACATCCACGACGAGCCCGATCTGGCGGAGGCCGCCCGCAAGGCGGTGGCCCTGGTGCGGGCGGGTGAGGCCGACTTCCTGATGAAGGGCAAGCTGGACACCTCCGTGCTGCTCAAGGCCGTGGTGAATAAGGAGACCGGCCTGGGCAAGGGCGGCGTCATGAGCCACTTCACCGCCTTTGAAATCCCCACCTATCACAAGCTGCTGATGCCGGTGGACGGCGGCATGGTGACCTATCCCACCCTGGAGCAGAAGAAGGCCATCATCGAGAACACCGTGGGCGCCCTGCGGGCTATGGGCTACGACTGCCCCAAGGTGGGCGTGCTGGCCTGCGTGGAGAAGCTCAACCCCAAGATGCCCGAGACCGTGGAGGGCGACGCCCTGAAGCAGATGAACCAGCGGGGCGAGCTCACCGGCTGCGTGGTGGAGGGCCCCATCTCCTACGACTGCGCCGTCAGCCGCGAGATCGCCGCCTTCAAGGGCTTTGAAAGCCCCTGCGCCGGCGACTGCGACGTGCTGGTGGCCCCCAACATCCACGCCGGCAACATCATGGGCAAGATGCTCACCGTCACCTGCAAGGCCAAGATGGCCGGCTTCATCGTGGGCGCCCGGTGCCCCATCGTCATGACCAGCCGCGGCTCCTCCGCCGAGGAGAAGTACCTGTCCATCGTCATCTCCGCCGCGGCCGCCCGAAATCCGTAAGGAGGAACCCCAATGGAGCGACTTTTGATTCTCAACCCCGGCTCTACGTCCACCAAGCTGGCCGTCTTTGACGGGGAGGAGCCCCTGTTCGTGGAGTCCATCACCCACTCCGCCGAGGAGCTCGCCCCCTTCGACTGCGTGGCCGACCAGTATGAATTCCGCCGCGAGCTGGTGCTGGACTGCCTGAAGCGGCACAGCGTCCCGCTGGACTCCCTCACCGCCATCGTCTCCCGGGGCGGCCTGCTGACCCCCATCGAGGCGGGGGCCTACGAGGTCAACGACGACATGGTGTGGCAGCTCAAGAACAAGCCCCAGAACGAGCACGCCTCCAACGTGGGCGCGATGATCGCCCGTTCCATCAGCCTCCAGCTTGGCATCCCCGCCTATATCTACGATGGGGTCACGGTGGACGAGCTGCTGCCCATTAACAAGCTCACCGGCCTGCCCTCCATGCGCCGCAAGGGCATGGGCCACAACCTGAACACCCGCGCCGCGGCCCTGCGCTACGCCCGGGAGAACGGCAGGGACTACAAGGACATCACCGTCATCGTGGCCCACTTGGGCGGCGGCATCTCCGTCAACCTGCACCACAACGGGAAGATTGAGGACTTCATCAACGACGAGGAGGGTCCCTTCTCCCCTGAGCGGGCCGGCGGCCTGCCCATGTTCGACGTGATCAAGGAGTGCTTCAGCGGCCGGTACGACTACAAGGGCATGATGAAGCTGGTGAAGAACCAGGGCGGCCTGATGGCCCACCTGGGCACCACCGACAGCCGCGCGGTGGAGCAGATGATCCAGAGCGGCGACGCCCACGCCAAGCTGGTCTACGACGCCATGATCCTCAACATCGCCAAGAACATCGCCAAGTGCGCCCCCAACGTGTGCGGCAAGGTGGACGCCATCCTCCTCACCGGCGGCATCGCTTACTCCCAGTATGTCACCAGCGAGATTGAGAAGCGGGTCTCCTTCCTGGCCCCCGTGGTGGTCTACCCCGGCGAGGACGAGATGCGCTCCCTGGCCCTGGGCGGCCTGCGGGTGCTCCGCGGGCAGGAAACGGCCAAAATTTTTCATAAATCAGAGTCCGCTAACGGATAGAATGATTCGGACTGCTTCAATAGTGGAGCCGGATGCCGTACCATCGGTATCCGGCTCCATTTTTCTAAGAATATCTCCTCCCATCTCTATCAGCCATCAGGCAGGGGACGCCGCGAAAGATCCGCTGGTTTTCAGCTTCCTTTCAGCTTCGTTCTGTATTATGATCAAAAAGACACGTGGGACAAACGCAGGAGGGACAGCGTTGAAAATTTTGATTATAGAGGATGAACAGCTGCTGGCCGACTCCATCGCCGAGGTGCTGCGGCGGAAGGGCTTTGAGGCGGAGGCCGTCTATGACGGGGAGACCGGGGCGGAATACGCGGAGCTGGGCGTCTACGACCTGCTGATTCTGGACGTGATGATGCCCGGCCTGGACGGCTACACCGTGGCCCGGCAGGTACGCGCCAGGCATCTGGGCACCCCCATTCTGATGCTCACCGCCCGCTCCGGCCTGGAGGACCGCATCACCGGTCTGAACGCGGGGGCCGACTACTACCTCACCAAGCCTTTTGACACCCGGGAGCTGCTGGCCTGCGTCAACGCCCTGCTGCGCCGGCAGGGCGCCCAGGTCAATCAGCTCACCCTGGGCAATACATCTCTGGATCTGTCCACCGCCGCCCTCTCCTGCGGGGCGGACAGCATCCGGCTGTCCGCCAGGGAGTTCGACATCATGCGGCTGCTCCTCCAGGCGGGCGAGCGCAATTTGTCCAAGGCGGCCCTGCTGGAGCGGGTATGGGGGTACGACTCCGACGCGGTGGAAAACCATGTGGAGGTCTACGTCTGCTTTCTGCGGAAAAAGCTCGCCAGCATCGGCTCCAACATCCGCATTGAGTCCATCCGCCGGCTGGGCTACCACCTGGAGGTGAGCGGCGATGATTAAGCGGCTGCGCCTGAAGTTCATTGTCATCAACATGGGCATCGCCACCATCCTGCTCAGCGCCATACTGGGCCTGGTGTTCTACTTCACCAGCGCCAATCTGGAGACCGAGAGCATCCGTATGATGGAGCGCATCGCCAGCCAGCCCTTTCAAATGAACGCGCCGGGCGAGCTGGGGGAGGACGTGCGCCTGCCCTTCTTCACGCTGCAGCTCGGCCCCCACGGCGAGCTGCTGGACGCCAGCGGCGGCTACTACGACCTGTCCGACGACGCCTTTCTGGGCGGCCTGGCCCAGGCCGCCGCGGCCTCCCCCCGCCGCCTGGGGGTGCTGGAGGAGTATAACCTGCGCTATTACCGCTCCGACGCACCCATGAGCCGCTTCCTGGTGTTCGCGGACATCTCCAGTGAGCGGGCCACGCTGGACGGACTGCGCAGAACCTGCCTCCTGATCGGCGGTCTGAGCTTCCTGGCCTTCCTATGGGTCAGCGTTTTGCTCTCCAAGTGGGCGGTGCGCCCGGTGGAGCGGGCCTGGCAGCAGCAGCGGCAGTTCGTCGCGGCCGCCTCCCACGAGTTGAAAACCCCGCTGACCGTCATCATGACCAACGCGGAGCTGCTCCAGGACGAGGCGGACGAGGCCAGGCGGAGCACTTTTTCCAGCAGCATCCTCACCATGTCCCGGCAGATGCGCGCCCTGATCGAGCAGATGCTGGAGCTGGCCCGCACGGACAGCGCCGAATCCCACCTCGTGCTCCGGCCGGTGGATCTCAGCGGTCTGACCGCCCGGAGCCTCCTGCCCTTTGAGCCGCTGTTCTTTGAGCAGGGCCTCACCCTGATCTCCCAGGTGGACGAGGGGATCACCGTCAGCGGCGATGAGGAAGCGCTGCGGCGGGTGCTGGAGATTCTGCTGGACAACGCACAAAAGTACTCCAGCCCCGGCGGCGAGACCCAGGTAACTCTCCACCGGAGGGGGCGGAATCACTGTGCGCTGACGGTGGCCAACCAGGGGGAACCGATCCCGCCGGAGGCCCGCCGCCAGATCTTCCAGCGCTTTTACCGCGCTGATCCGGCCCGGAGCCGGAATGGCAGCTTCGGCCTGGGGCTGTCCATTGCCGAGGGCATTGTGGCCCAGCACCACGGAACCATTGACGTAACGTGTGCCGGAGGCTTTAACCGCTTCCGGGCGGAGCTGCCCTGCCAACAGGAGTAGCGGCGCCGGAGTAAGCCGCGTCCGGAAATCAGAGAATGAAATCAGAGATACAGGAGGCATGTGTATGAAATTTGCATTTTTGATCCTGGGGGACTTTTGCCCGGAGACCGACCGGGCGGCCATACACGGCGGAGCGGCGCAGATGCGCGGCGTCTCCACCCTGGAGGACGCCTGTGCGGCCGCGCGGGAGCTGCTGGAGCAGGGCGTCGGCTGCATCGAGCTGTGCGGCGCCTTCGGCCCGGACGGCGCGCGGAGGATCATCGAGGCCACCGGGAACCGGATTCCGGTGGGATATGTCACCCACCTGCCGGAGCAGGAGGCCGTCTACCGCGCCGCTTTCCCCAATGACTGACCGGAGCGGCGCTCCGAACGACCGCGCGAGGGTGCGGCCCTGCTGGGCCGCACCCCCTTTTTGTCCTCCGGGGAACCGGGCTTTCAGCGTCGTTTCAGCATTCCTCTTTATAATGACCTCAGGTGCCATGCACTCAAATGGAATCGAGGAGGTCAACCATGATCACAGTGGAACACCTGACAAAGTGTTATGGAGATTTCCTGGCGGTGGACGATCTCTCCTTTGAAATCGAGGAGGGGCATGTCTACGGCTTCCTGGGGCCAAACGGCGCAGGAAAGTCCACCACCATGAACATCATAACTGGCTGCCTGTCCGCCACAAGCGGGCGTGTGCGCATCGACGGGCACGACATTTTCGAGGAGCCCGGCGCGGCCAAGCGGCTCATCGGCTACCTGCCGGAGCAGCCACCCCTTTATCTGAACGAGACCCCGGTGGAATACCTGCGGTTCGTGGGCGAGGCCAAGGGGCTGCGGGGCGGGGCGCTGGAACGCCAGATCGCGGAGGTGGTGGAACAGACCAGGCTCACCGGCGTGCGCCACCGCTGCATCTCCGCGCTCTCCAAGGGCTACCGCCAGCGGGTAGGCATTGCCCAGGCGCTGCTGGGCAGCCCCAGAGTCATCATTCTGGATGAGCCCACGGTGGGGCTGGACCCCCTCCAGATCATTGAGATCCGGGAGCTCATCCGGCAGCTGGGCCAGACCCATACGGTTCTGTTCAGCTCCCACATCCTGTCCGAGGTGCAGACCATCTGCGATCAGATCCTCATGATCGCCCACGGGAAGCTGGCGGCCTTCGGCGCGCCCGACGAGCTGGAGAGCCGCCTGCTCACCCCCAACGAGATCACCCTGACCGCCGAGGGGACGGAGGAGCAGGTGCGCGCCCTTCTGGACGGCATCGGCGCCATCACCGGCCGGTCCATCACGGCGGAGGAGGGCGGTCTCGTCACCGCGCGCCTCAAAACCGGACGGGAGGCAAGCCTCCACGACGTCTCCCGCGCCCTCTTCTTCGCCTTTGCCGGGGCGGGGGTTCCCCTGCTGGAGATGGCGCTGAAGAAGGCCAATCTGGAGGATATCTTCATCGAGCTGACGGAACAGAGCGCGGAGGCCCCGGCCGCCGCGGAGGGAGAGGAGGGGCAGGCATGACCGCTGTATTCAAGCATGAGCTGAGAAGCTATTTTCACTCCCTGACCGCCTATGTGTTCGGCGCGTTCCTGCTGGCCTTCATCGGCATCGGCGCCATGCGCTACAACCTCCAGGCCGCGGTCAGCAACTTCGAGTATGTCCTCAGCTTCGCCAGCCTGGTCTTTGTGGTCATCGTGCCGGTGCTGACCATGCGTGTGCTGGCGGAGGAGCGCAGGCAGAAGACCGACCAGCTGCTCTACTCCCTGCCCATCACCACCGTGCAGATCATCGCCGGGAAATATCTGGCCCTGCTGGTGCTGTACCTGATCCCCCTGGCCATCATCGCGGTCTATCCGCTGATCTTCGCCCAGTTCGGCGACGTGTACCTGCTCACCTCCTACGGCTCCATCCTGGCCTTTTTCCTGCTGGGCGCGGCCCTGATCGCCGTGGGGGTCTTTCTCTCCTCGCTGACCGACAACCAGGGGCTGGCCGCCGGCCTGGGCATCGCGGTCATCCTGCTGAACTACTACAGCGTCAGCCTCTCCGAGTATGTCTCCTCCACCCCGGTGGGGGCGCTGGCCGCCCTGCTGGTGCTCATTCTGGCGGTGGGTGCCGTGGTGCGCTATCTGACCCGAAACAGCAACCTGGCCTACGGCGTCTGTCTGGTGCTGCTGGCCGCGGTGGCGGCCCTGTACTTCGTGGACAGCACCGCCTTCGAGGGCCTGCTGCCCTCGGTCATGTCCGCCCTCTCCCTCTTTGAGCGGTTTTACACCTTTGTCAACGGCGTGTTCGACCTGACGGCCGTGTTCTACTACCTGACGGTGGCCGCCCTCTTCCTGTTCCTCTCGGTGCAGTCTTTGGAGAAAAGGAGGTACAACTGATGAAGAAGCGGCCGAATGCAACACCCTCCGGCCCGGCGGGGCACAGCCGCCAGGCCTTTCAGGGCGGAACCTACTCTCTGATGCTGACGGCGGCGGTGCTGGCGCTGCTCATCGTCCTCAACCTTCTGGTGAGCGCCCTGCCCACCAACCTGACCCAGTATGACATCAGCGCCTCCAAGCTCTACTCCGTCACCAGCAACACCAAGGTGGTGGTCAACGCGCTGGAGCAGGACGTGACCATCTACTGGATCGTGCAGTCCGGCGAGGAGGACGCGGTGATTGAAAACCTCTTGGGCAAATACGAGAGCCTGTCCGACCACATTACCGTGGTCAAGAAAAACCCCGACGTCTACCCCACCTT
>OLGF01001035.1_pt1 | contig 31456 bp, 25 predicted proteins | sample 1604971 | NCBI WGS metagenome assembly OLGF01 (sample SAMEA3888902, study PRJEB22519) | human gut metagenome | biome: human gut; feature: human-associated habitat; material: faeces | place: Denmark | collected 2011 | reverse complement strand
GGTTGCGCTTGGAGTCGGTGCCGTCGAACCAGATGGGCTTCTGGGCGCCGGTGAGGATGATGGGCTTGGGGCTGTCCTGAACCAGATAGCTCAGGGCCGCCGCCGTATAGGCCATGGTGTCCGTGCCGTGGCTGATGACGAAGCCGTCGTAGTCGTCGTAGTGCTCCCGGATGGCTTGGGCCGTCCCCAGCCAGTGGGTGGGATGGATGCTGGTGCTGTCCAGACTATACAGCTGGATGCAGTCCACATGGCACAGCTGGGCGATGCGGGGGAGATAGGCCAGCAGCTGGTGGGTGTTCAGCTCCGGTGTCAGGCCCTCCGGCGTCATCTCCGAGGCGATGGTGCCGCCGGTGCCGATCATGAGGATCTTTTTCATGGGGCGGGCTCCTCTCTCACGGCCTGCGCCGTGGGCAGTAAATTGAAAGCGCTTTACAGCTCCCGGTTTTCCAGCGCCGCCAAGCCGAATCGGGCGGCCTGCAGCAGCCGGGGCTTCTCCTCCTCCGGAGCAGCGTCGTACCTCTGGCGCAGATCCCGGAGGAACAACCCCCGCAGGGTGTCCTCTCCGCAGTGCTCCCACAGATCCCGGCAGCGGGTGGTGCGGTCCTGCAGCTCCAGATAGAAGCAGTCCGGGGACAGGGCGTCATAGAGGGCGTCCAGCCGGGGCGGCTCCTCCGTCTCGCCGGTGAGCACCATGCGGAAGATGTCCGTCTCCGGGTGAGGGGGCAGCTCCCGGCGCAGGGCCTCCAGCGGATCTGTGCCGGTGACGTCCGCCGTCAGCCACTGATACCGGCGGCGGGCGAAGGGGACGAAGGTGAGCTTCACCTGTCCCGGTTCCACGGTACCGGTGAGGAAGCCCTTGTCCCCCAGCTCGTCGAAGCCCCGGCCCTCCGGACAGCCCGGATAGGCCCAGAAGGTGCGCCCTGCCTGCTGCACGCCGCCAAAGGCATGGACGTGGCCCAGCGCCAGATAGTCGGCGCCGCTCTGCTCCACGTCCTTCAGGGTCATGGCCCGGTAGCGGCTGTCCCGCACCCCCACCTCTCCATGGAGCAGCAGGATGCGGGCCAGCCCCTCATCCTCCGGGCCAAGAGAGCCGGGGATCCCGGCGGGAGCGTCGGGGGAGGTGAAGGCGGCTCCGTATACTACGCAGCCGTACTGAGGGAAGGGGAGCCGCTGGAGCCGCTCCTCCCGGAAGATGTGGACGTTTTCCGGCCACAGCAGCCGGGCGTAGGGGCTGGAGGCGGCGTAGAAGTCGTGGTTGCCGGGGGCGATGACGGCGTGGCCCCGGAAGCGGGCCAGCGACCGGGCCAGCTCCTGTGCCGTCTGGCCGTAGAGCTGGTCGGAGTCAAAGAGATCCCCGGCCAGCAGCAGCAGCTCCACGCCGTGGTCATTGGCGTAGTCCACCAGCCGGTCCGTCAACTGGCGGGCTTCCTGACGGCGCAGCCGGGCCTTCTCCTCCGGCAGGGCGGTAAAGGCGCTGTCCAGATGGAAGTCCGCCGTGTGTAGAATTTTTGCCATAGCGTCCTCCTTTTATGCCTCCTGCCAGCCACGGCAGAGGTCTACCCATCGGCAGAACCGCTCTCCGCAGCAGCGCTCCAGCTCCGGGCAGGTCAGCTCGATGGCAGAGGCGGCGCTGCCCACGGCGGGGAACACCGTCTCAAACCGCCGCAAAGACTCGTCCAGATACACGGACACGTCCTCCGGCAGGGCGAAGGGACATACGCCGCCCACGGCGTGGCCGATGCGCTCCACGACCTCCTCCGGCGTCAGCATTTTGGCCTTGACGCCGAAAAAGTGCTTGTATTTGCTGTTATCGATGCGGGCGTCCCCGGCGGCCACCACCAGAATGGGCCGCTCTCCCACCTTGAAGCTGAGGGTCTTGGCGATGCGGGCGGGGGCCACCCCCAGAGCGGCGGCGGCCAGCTCCACCGTGGCGCTGGAGACCTCCAGCTCCCGGATGCGCTGGGCCACCCCATAGGGCGTCAGGTACGCCCGGACCTTTTCAACAGACATGGCTCATTTCTCCTATGTGACAGAACCTGCGGAACGGGTCCTGTGTGACAGCTTCTATGTGACGGATTTTGCGTGACAAATGCCGGGCCGTCAGCGGATATCCACCCGCTCCACCGCCGTACACAGGCCCGTGGCGCTGTCCAGCGTGAAGAGCGCCCCCTGAGCCTTGCAGGGGCCGGAGGCGGGGCGGAAGCGGCCCGGCAGACCGCCTAAGAACATCTCCACCGACTGCTGGGGCTGGATGCCCAGCACCGACTCCACGGCACCGGTCATGCCCAGATCCGTCAGGTAGCCGGTACCCTTGGGGAACACCCGCTGGTCGGCGGTGGGGACGTGGGTGTGGGTCCCCCACAGGGCGGAGACCCGGCCGTCCAGATAGTAGGCCATGGCCAGCTTTTCGCTGGTGGCCTGAGCGTGAAAATCCACCACCGTGAAGGTGGGAGCGTCCGGCTCCGCCAGCAGGCGGTCCGCTGTGGTAAAGGGGTTATCGCTGCCCCATGACAGGTCGCAGCGGCCGATGAGGGAGATGACCCGGATGCGGAAGCGGCCGCAGTCGTAGACTCCCACGCCACGGCCCGGCGTGCGGGGGGAAAAGTTGGCAGGCCGCAGGATGTAGGGGCTGTCCTCCAAATAGTCAGCGATCTGCATTTTGCCCCACGTATGGTTGCCCAGCGTAATGACATCGGCGCCGGCGGCGAAGAGATCCTCCGCCTGATCCGGGGTCAGCCCTACGCCGGAGACGTTCTCACCGTTGACCACGGTGAAGTCCACGCCGTGGACCTTCTGAAAGGGGCGCAGAGTACGGGCCAGATGGCGGGTGCCATCCTCGCTGGTAACATCTCCCAGTGCCAGCACACGAAATTCCATAGGGTATCCTCCCGGTGAATTGGTACATTCTGCGGACAAAAGTGGACATGGGAACTGGACATGGCTCTGTCCGCTGACAGTCCTATTATACCACAAAACTGTCAGGGCGCAACGTCTTATTCCCGGCCGGAGATGATAGGGCTTATTTCCAGCCAAGGATGCAGAGGATCATCCCCAGCCGAGACTGCGAAGGATCATTCCCAACCGCCTGCTCATAGGCGGCGATGTCGTCGGCGCAGAATACGCCGTCGGTGCTCGCCTCCGTCAGGTCCCCCAGCGTGGTATAGTAGGCGGTCATATAGCGGTGAAGCGCCTGCTGCTGGCCGTCGGTGAGGGGAAAATCATCGGTGTCGATAGAACCACTGACGGCAACGGGAGCGGCGGGGGCAGCGACGGCGCTGTCCGACAGGGCGGCTTCCGATGGGGCGGCCTCCTGAATGGCTGTGCTGCTATCGACACCATCCTTTTCGGCGGAGGCATGGAGCATTGGATACAGGGCAATGACCGGCAGCAACAGCAGCAGGGCCGGCGAAAGAATGAGCGGAATACGTTTCATGGCAGAGTCCTCGATTTTTCGGGTTTTGAGGACAGGATACCACCGCAAGCAAAGTTAAAGGGCATAAAGAAACGGCGCACCACTGCTGCGGTGCGCCGTTGGGGATGAACCGTATGGAAGGATGTTTACTTGGCGTATTCCACAGCCTTGGTCTCACGCAGCACGTGGACCTTGATCTGGCCGGGATACTCCAGCTCGTTTTCGATGCGGTGGGCCAACTCACGGGCCAGGATCACCATCTGATCCTCGGAGACCTGTTCGGGCTTCACCATGACACGAACCTCACGGCCCGCCTGAATGGCGTAACTCTTCTCCACGCCGGGATAGCTGCTGGTGATCTCCTCCAGCTTCTCCAGACGCTTGATATAGTTCTCCAGATTCTCACGGCGTGCGCCGGGCCGGGCGGCGGAAATGGCATCGGCTGCCTGCACCAGACAGGCCACCAGCGTCTTGCACTCCACGTCGCCGTGGTGGGCCTGAATGGCGTGGAGGACATCCTCCTTCTCCCGGTACTTCCGGCAGAACTCCACGCCCAAGGAGACGTGGGTACCCTCCATCTCATGGTCCACGGCCTTGCCGATATCGTGCAGCAGACCGGCACGCTTGGCAGTCTGGACGTCGGCGCCCAGCTCCGCCGCCATCATACCGGCGATGTGGCTGACCTCAATGGAGTGCTGCAGCACGTTCTGGCCGTAGCTGGTGCGGTAGTGCAGGCGGCCCAGCAGCTTCTGCAGCTCCGGGTGGATGCCCCGGACACCGGTCTCCAGCACGGCCCGCTCACCCTCGGAGCGGATGACGGCGTCCACCTCACGGCGGGCCTTCTCCACCATCTCCTCGATGTGGGTGGGATGGATGCGGCCGTCGGCAATGAGCTTCTCCAGAGCCAGACGGGCGACCTCGCGCCGCACCGGCTCGAAGCAGGAGACGGTGATGGCCTCCGGCGTGTCGTCGATGATGAGATCGGCGCCGGTAAGGGTCTCCAGCGTCCGGATGTTGCGGCCTTCCCGGCCGATAATGCGGCCCTTCATCTCGTCATTGGGCAGGGGAACCACACTGACGGTGATCTCGGCCACATGATCGGCGGCGCAGCGCTGGATAGCGGTGGCCACGATCTCGCGGGCGCGCTGGTCCGCTTCGTCCTTGGCGCGGGCCTCGATCTCCTTGATCTTCAGCGCCGTCTCATGGGTGACCTCGGACTCCACCTGGGCGATCAGGTACTCCTTGGCCTGATCCGCCGTGAAGCCGGAGATGCGCTCCAGCATCTCGGTCTGGCTGCGCTTGATGAGCTGGATCTCCTCCTGCTCCTTGTCGGCGGCGGCGTGCTTCTGGGCCAGCGCCTCCTCTTTCTTTTCGATCATCTCGGTCTTGTGATCGAGATTTTCCTCTTTCTGCTGCAAACGGCGCTCCTGCTTCTGCTGCTCGGCGCGGCGTTCTTTGACCTCTCTCTCGTATTCGCTGCGGTTTTTCAAAATCTCTTCTTTTGCTTCGAGAAGCGCTTCCCGCTTTTTACTCTCAGAGCTTTTAATTGCCTCGTTGATGATGCGCGTGGCTTCTTCCTCCGCGCTGGAGATTTCTTTTTCCGCTACGCGCTTGCGGTAGCGAATGCCGAGGAGGAAAAAGACCACCGCCGCCACAGCGAACGCGGCTGCTGCCACGATCCAACCTGTTACGGTCACTGTGCATTCCTCCTATGTTGTGATGGGTTGTATGGGCCGGCACAAAATGTGCCATAGAAAATAATCGAAAGGTACCCCTGTCCCCTCGATGATAATCCTTCATAATTCTAAACACATTGCGGGCAACTGTCAAGGGAAATCGGGAAAAATTCCCCTCCTTTTTTGGACAAATGCACGGTTTTGTGCAGGTCACTGGATATAGGACGCGGCGGCGTAGCCCAGTTGACCCTGATGGCCCACGCTGTACCAGCCGCCGTACTGTCCGTAGACCGTCACCACGGCGCCGGAGGGCAGCTGAGCCGCCACCCTGCCCTGCTGCGACGGGTACTCCCGCAGGTTCAGGTTCCCCGACTGGGTGCGGACCGTTCCGCGCCACGGGGTAATGGGCGTGATGAAGGGCAGGCCGAAATACTCCGTCAGGGACAGCACCAGATTGGCGGCGATGGACTGGATGTTGTTCTGCACCCAGCGGGCATCGGCATAGTTGTCGTGATATCCCAGCTCCAGCAGCACCGCAGGCATGCGGGGCTGGCGCACCTCCCCCAGGGTGGTGGTGGAGCGGGCATAGACCTTTTCCGGCAGGGGGTAAATGCTCTTGAGATTCCGCACGAAGATGTCGGCGGCCCGCCGGCCGTTGGTGCTGCCCGGGTAGTAGAAGGCGATAATGCTGCGGACGGCGCCCTCCCGGCTGCCGTCCGTGCTGCCGTTGGAGTGGAGTGCCAGGTAGAAGTCGTAGTTCCCTGCATTGCCCTGACGGATGGAGCTGGCCGCCGTCATCTCCGGCGTGTTGCGGCCGAAGCGGATGGTGTTGGCGGTGAGGTACGGCTCCATGGCATCGGCGATGAGGTTCATGAAATGCTCCTCGCTGCCTGCGCCGGTGATATACGGGTTATATTCCTGCGTGGATGGACTGAGATAGATGCTGGGCATGGTCATTCCCCTTTCCTTTTTGCTGCACTATAAATATATGGAAATGACGGCGGAGATGTGTTATCATGGGGGCACGAAATGAAAGGCGGTATGTACCATGAAAGCTCCACGTCCCTACGCTAAGATCACCATCACGCCCAAGGGCGAGGCCGCGCTGACCGGCGGGCACCCCTGGGTCTACGAGGGGGAGGTCACCGCCGCGGACGGCGGGCCGGAGGACGGCGCGCTGGTGGACGTGGTAAGCCGCCGCGGCAGCTGGCTGGGCTGCGGGTTCTACAACAGCCGCTCCAAGATCCGGGTGCGGCTGGTGAGCCGCAATGCCAACGATGACTTCTCCGACGCCTTCTGGGAGCGGCGCATCCGCTATGCCTGGGACTACCGCAAGGTGGTGATGGGCGAGACGGACAGCCGGTGCTGCCGCGTGATCTTCGGCGAAGCCGACCTGTTCCCGGGTCTGACGGTGGACCGGTTCGAAAGCGTGCTGGTGACCCAGACGCTGAGTCTGGGCATGGAGCGCATCAAGGACCGGCTGTTCCCTCTGCTGGTCAAGGTGCTGCGGGAGGATGGGCAGGACATCCGCGGCATCTACGAGCGCAACGATGTGGCCATCCGCGGTCTGGAGGGCATGGAGCAGAACAAGGGGTGGTATCCCCTGCCCGGCGAGACGCCGCCGGAGCGCACCGACGTGGACATCGTGGAAAACGGCATCACGTATACCGTGGACTTTGAGAATGGGCAGAAAACCGGCTTTTTTCTGGACCAGAAGTACAACCGGCTGGCAGTGGCCCGTCTGGCCAAGGGGCGAACGGTGCTGGACTGCTTCACCCACACCGGCTCCTTCGCCCTCAACGCCGCCAAGGGCGGGGCGGCCCACGTCACCGCCGTGGACGTATCGGAGTTCGCGGTGCAGTGCGCGGCGGAGAATGCGCGGCGCAACGGGCTGGACGGCGTGATGGACTGCGCGGCGGCCAATGTGTTTGACCTGCTGCCCCAGCTGGAGAAGGAGCCGCGGAAATACGACTTCATCATTCTGGACCCGCCGGCCTTCACCAAGAGCCGCAAGACAGTACACAGCGCCATGTCCGGCTATAAGGAGATCAACTACCGCGCCATGAAGCTGCTGCCCCGGGGCGGATATCTGGCCACCTGCTCGTGCAGCCACTTCGCCACGGAGGAGCTGTTCGTCAAGATGCTGCACAGCGCCGCCCGTGACGCGGGGGTGCAGCTGCGGCAGATCGAGGCGCGGCAGCAGTGCGCCGACCACCCCATCCTGTGGGGCGTGGAGGAGACGAACTACCTGAAATTCTTCCTGTTTCAGGTGGTGTGAGGGCAACAAAAAAGCAGCAGCGTGACCGGCGGTCACGCTGCTGCTTTTTGTCTTGTCAGGCGGCGGGGTCCTGAGGCTCCACGGTGTCCTCCTCCCCTGCCTGCGGCAGGGCGGCATCGGGCGCAGCCGGCGCGGCCGCGCCGGTGCGGGTGACGCTGTCGGCGGTGAGGATGACGCCCTCGCCCTCGGCGTAGCGGACGGTGACGCTGTCGCCCACGTTGTAGATGACGGTCTCCGGCGCCGCGGCGGCGGAGATGACATAATAGGCGTCGCCGGTGTTCAGGCGCAGGTAATACAGGGTGTTGCCGTCCACCACGGCGGAGCGGATGTCCTCGATGATGCCGGTGATCTCGCCCTGCCCCGTGACGGGCAGCTGGGCATCATCGCCGGAGACAAGGCCCTTCTCCGCCAGAATGCGGCGGTAATTGGCCTCGCACTCCGCCACGGTATCGCCGGTGGCCACGATCTGGTACTGGCTGACGTTGACCATGGCGTACATCTTCACCAGCTGGGCCGCGTCCTTCAGGGCCATGAAGTACGTGGGCTGGTCGGAGATGTTCAGCAGCAGCGGGAACGTAGCGGTGTACTTCATCTGCTGGACCTGACCCTGGGCGCTGTCCATGGCGGAATACTCCTTGGCGCCGGCCACCAGATAGAAGCGGGTGTCCTTGGTGCGCTGGTTGGACAGGATGAAGCCGATGTTGGACTCGTCGGACACCACGGAGGTGACGCCGGTATACATATACACATCGTCGCCGATGGCGATGTAGTTATAGCCCTCGGTGGTGACGGTGACATCGCGCTGACCGAACAGGGAGTTGATAAAGCCGTTGATATACGCGCCGTGGTAGTCATACTGCTGCATGATGAGGTCGGCGGTGTAGACGTGGTCCACCCAGTTGGGGACGCTGCCCGTCTCGTAGTAGGTGCTCTCGCCGGTGACGGCGTTCACCAGCACCGCGCCGATGATGTCGCGGCCGCCGAACAGGCCGATGGTGTGGCTGACACGGGGGCAGACCCACCAGGGATCGCCGTTTTCGTCGATCTCAAAGGCGGGATCGTCGAACATAAAGGTGGGATAGCGGAGCCGCAGGTGGCGGTTCAGGTTGCGGCCGAAGTGCTCGGCGGTGGTGTATCGGATCCCCTCGTCCAGACGCACCACCTCCACGTTCTGGGTGACCATGTCGATGATGAGATAGGCGGGCAGGCCCTGGGAACGGTTGTTCAGCCACTTGATGAGGTCGCCGTAGCGCAGGGGCGTCACGCGGACGGGGCGGCCCTGATAGTTGATCTGGGTGTAGTCGTCGGCCACCTCGAACTGGGACACCATGTCCGCCAGCTCGCCCAGCTTGCGGTTGCCCAGCTTCATGGCGGACTCGGCGTCCAGCATGGGGATCTGGTCGTAGCTGATCTCCTCCACCTCGGCGGCAAAGTCGCCGTCCTGAACGGTCAGCAGGTCGCGGTAGTCCTTGGCGCGGAACAGCTGCCAGCCCAGCACCGCGCCTACCAGTGCGGTGGCTGCCAGGGCTGCGGCGACGATGAGGGGGACGGTACACTGCTTCTTCAGGAAGTCGAAGTAGCCCTTGGCGCCGGCGCCCTGAAAGCCGGAGGTCAGGACGGCGCAGACGCCGTACACCGCGCAGCACAGCAGCACGAAGATGTAGAATTCCTCGCTTTTGAGGTTGATGGGCGGCAGCACCACATAGTAGTAGATGGCGGCAAATACCAGCGTCACCGCCAGATTCAGCAGTGTGCGGCCCAGAGGTGTGCCCACGGGCTTATGTTCCTTTTTGGGGCGGGGCTGGCGGGCAAAGCCCTGAAAGTTGGGGTCGTTCCAGTTTGTGTTCATAGGCAGTTCCTTTCTGTGTTTTGGCACTTTAAGGATATTATACCCGATGGCGGGGGTTTTGTATAGGGGGTGGGGATGTTTTGCATCTGCGGATGCGCAAACGAAATCTCCCCCCTGATTTTGACAACAAGCCGTATAAAATGTCAAAAGAATCACCCTGCGTATCACTGCGCAGGGTGATTTTTTTATGACAGGCAGGTACATCCGCCAACCGTACACTGACACTCAGGCCAGGATGTCCGTCAGGTCATTCAGCCCCATGGACCGGGCGATGACCAGCACATGGTCGCCCTCCTCAATGGTGGTCATGCCGCCGGGGATCATGGTGACGCCGCCGCGGACAATGGCTGCCAGCAGCACGCCGCTGCGCAGCTGCAGGTCCTTCAGAGGCACGTGCAGCAGGCGGTTGGAGGTGCCTCTGGCCAGAAACTCCAGGGCCTCCACCTGGCCGCCCAGCAGCTTGTACAGCGACTCCACGGCCATGCCCTCGGAATTGGCCAGGGCGCGGACGTAGCGGGTGATCTGGTTGGCGATAATGTCCTTGGGGCTGATGATGCTGCCAAGGCCAGTGTCCTGCACCAGCTCGATGTAGTTGGGGCGGGTCATCTTGGCCAGCACCTTGCGGACTCCGGCGCGGCGGGCCGACATGGCCATCAGCAGGTTCTCCTCGTCGCGGCCGGTCAGAGACACGAAGCCGTCGGCGCCGAAGATATTCTCCGCCTGAATGAGGTCGTTGTCCGTGCCATCGCCCTCGATGATCATGGTCCCCGGCAGGTGCTGGGACAGGAACAGACACTTGTCGTGATCCTGCTCTACGATGCGGACGTGGGTATTGGTGCGGGCCAGCTCCCACGTCAGGTACATGCTGATACGGCTGCCGCCCAGCAGGGCCACGTTCTTCACCCGATGGAGAGGGCGGCCCATGACCTTCAGCATCTTCTGGAGCTCACCCTTGGTGCCCACCAGATACAGCCGGTCGTCGGCCCGGGGCACAAAGGAGCCGTTGGGAATGATGCACTCGTCGCCCCGCTGGGCGGCGCAGATCAGCACGTCCGCCCTGCGCTCGCCGTGGAAGCTGCTGAGGCTGTGGCCCACCAGCGTGTCCTCCGGCAGGGCCTGCAGGCCGATCATATCGATGCGGCCGCCGGCAAAGGGCTCCACGGAGATGGCGGCGGGAAAGCTGAGGATGCGGGCTATCTCCTGCGCCGCAGCCAGATCGGGGTTGATGACCATGTCCAGTCCGATCTCCCGCTTCAGGATGTCCGCATCCTGCCGGTACTCGGTGTTGCGGACGCGGGCCACGGTATGACGTGCGCCCAGACTCTTGGCGATGAGGCAGCAGACCATGTTGGTGTCATCCACGCCGGTGACGGCGATGACCAGATCCGCCGAGCGGACGCCGGCGTCCATCAGGACGCTGATGGACGCGCCGCTGCCGTGGACGCACATAACATCCATCGTACTGTCGGCGCGGGACAGGTGGGCGATCTCGTTGTCCACCATGACGATGTCGTGCTTCTCCTGGGCCAGCTGGCCGGCGATGGCGTAGCCCACCTTGCCGCAGCCCACAATGATGATCTTCATGCATCCTCCTCCCCGCCCGATGAGGGCGCGGCATGTTTCTTTCGATGGATCAGGGACGCGGACAGCTCCGCGCCCAGTATCAGGACCTGCCCCGACATATACAGCCACAGCAGTACCACCACGATGGTGGCAATGGAGCCGTACAGCTGCGCATACCGGGCCATATTTTCCACATAATAGGAAAAGGCCATGCTCAGCAGCAGCCATGCCGCCAGAGAGCTGCCTACGCCGGGCAGTACCTCCCGCAGGGGGCGGCGCTGCCCCAGCGCCAACTGGTACAGGATGCCCAGCGAGATGGCCATGACAAGACCCAGAATGATAAAGCGCAGGTAGCCCCAGACGCTGATGAACGTCTCCGACAGAGGGAGAAAGCCGGACAGGAAGTACAGTGCGCGGCGGCCTACCACCACCAGCGCCAGCGTCAGTCCGATGACGAAGATCATCCAGATCGTGAACAGCAGTGTGCGCAGCTGACCCAGCAGGATATTCTCCGGCGCGCTGCGGCCGAATGCCTTGCGCAGCGAGTGCATCAGGCAGCCGGTGGAGCGCATGGGAAACCAGATGGAGAAAACCAGGCTGAACCACAGCAGCTGGCGGCTCTGGTTGGCGGCCACATACTCCAGATACGTGCGGATGATGTCCACCACATCCGACGGGAGAATGGGCGCCAGCACCGCCGTGATGCTGGCGATGTCCAGCTCCAGCACACCCAGCAGGGTGCTGACGAAGATCAGCAGCGGGAAAATGGCGAACAGCAGGTAGTACGTCAGGGCCGCGCTGTCACGGGCCACATCGTGGACATAGTAGCGGCGGATCATGTCGCCCGCCAGACGGCCGAAGCCGGTCCTGGGCGCATAGAGTTTCGATGTTTTCATAAGCAGAGACCCTCCGTGGGTTCATTGTATCACAGGGCGGCACAAAATAAAAGGGAAATCTCGGCAGCGGGGCCGCTATCCCCTCTGCCGCAGGGGTTTTACAGTCTTTCTTTTTTATGACATTTTTATAAATTTTTCGTTTTTCCTATTGGCGCGCATAAAAATCCGTGGTATACTACGACAGCTTTATGTGGAAATTCTTTACAAAAAGTGAGGACCGATATATGGACAATCTTACGAAGCTGGTCCGCGATGAGATCTCGCGGCAGTACCGCAGTGTACGGCAGTTTGCTTTCTCTGTGGACATTCCCCTCTCCACCATCAACAGTGCGCTGCATAACGGTGTCGGCGGGTCCTCCTTCGACACGGTGATGCGCATCTGCAAGATCCTGGGCATCAAGGCCATGTCGGACGATGCCGCCCTGTATCTGACGGACGATACCGAGCGTCTGCTGACCCAGTACGCCAAGCTGGATGACTACGGCCGCCATACCATCTCCTCTGTGATGCAGGTGGAGTATGACCGGTGCAGCGGTGAAAAGTAAAAAACGGGAACCCTGTATAAAGCCGGTATAGTCCGCGCAAAACAGGCACGAACCGCCGTCCCATTCGGGACGGCGGTTTTTCTGCTGCAAGCGTCACATGATGCCGGATTTTTCCTTGCTGGCGGCAATGGCCGCGTTCAGCTTGCGGGCAGGGTAGTACACCAGCAGGCCGAATACCGTGAACAGCACACACATGCCCAGCAGGATCAGGGCGCAGCGGAGGTATGTGCGGCCGTACATGCCGCCGATGGTCTCGCGGAGCATATCCATGCCGTAGTGGAAGGGCATGAAGGGATACAGGCGCCGGAACAGCTGAGGCAGCACATCGATGGGATAGGAGCCGCCGGAACCGGCCACCTGCAGCACCATGATGATGACGGAGGCGGCCAGACCCACATTGTCCAGAGAGTAGACCAGCGCATAGTTCATGGCGGCGAAGTTCAGAGCGCACACGCAGCAGCCCAGTACGAACAGCGCGGGCTCCGCCGTCTCCATGCCCACGAAGTGCAGGCAGCCGAAGGCCGTCACCAGTGCCTGAGCCATGGCCATACAGAAATAGGTCAGAAAGCGTCCGAAGTAGCGCTGGACGCCGCGGCACTGCCGGAACTCCGGCTGCGTCACAGGGACCTTCACCATCACTGCGGTCAGCAGGCTGCCCACGAACAGAGCCAGCATCACGTAATACGGCGCCATGGCGGAGCCGTAGTCCTTGATCTCATAGATGATCTGCGTGTTCATCTGCACGGGGGAGGCCAGATACTCCGCCATGCTGTCGGAATCGCTTTCCATCAGCTCCACGAACCGCCGGAAGGCGGTGCTGTCCGCCACGCGGCGGACGTCCGCCTCCATATCGGCCAGATAACCGGAGACACTCTGCGCCAGCGCAGCGCCGGCGGCAAGCGTGGGCTGAGCTGAGGCCACAGCGCCGGAATAGGAGCGCAGCGTGTCGGAGACGCTGCCCAGCGTACCGGAGGAGGCGGTCAGCAGGTCCTGCACGGCGCGGAGAGAGGACTGCGCCCGTTCACCGGCATCGTGGATGTAGTCGCTGACCTGCCGGTTGGTGCTGACGGCGGCGGTACGCAGGGTCTGACGGACCTTTGCCACCGTGGCCAGCAGCTCATCCTGCACCGGAGAAATACCGGAGCCGTCTACGGCGGTGCGCAGCTCCTCCAGACCGGAGATGGCGGCGTCCAGCTGGGCCTGCACGTCCTCGTCGGAGGTCAGGTCTCTGGCCGTCTCCAGCGCGGCGATCATCTTGTCGATGCGGGCGTTGACCTTCTCGTGCGCGGCGTCATCCGCGGGGCCCATGTCCACCGCGCCCAGCATATCCTCCAGATCGGACAGGGTATCGTCGGCGGCGTCCAGCACCCGCAGCAGGTCGGCGGAGGCGTCATCCGCCGCGTCAAGGCCGGAGCCGATGAGGCGGACGGTGCTGCCCACGGTCTCGGAGGCGTCCCCCAGGGTACTGCGTGCGTCGGTGATGGTGATGGCAGAGGCGGCCAGCAGGCTGTCAGCCCCGTCCATCACATCCTGCAGCGAGCGGAGCACCTGCGCCAGCTCATCCATGTCCCGCTGGGCAGCGGACAGCTTCTCCAGCAGGCCGTCGGCGATGTCGCGGCCGTCCAGCCCCATGGCCTTGAACACGGAACCGGCGGTGGTCAGGGCGTCGGCCACCTTTTCCAAAATGGTGGTGTTGATCTGCTCCTGCACGGCGGTCTTGGCCTTGCTGGTGATCTTGGGCGCGATGGCGTTCTTTTTCTCGTTTTCGTAATACTGTATCTGGGGGTGGCGCAGGTCTCCCTCCAGAATACTGACGAAGTCGCCGGTGAATTCCGGCGGCAGGATCAGCGCGGCGTAGTAGTCGCCGGCGTTCACGCCGTCCAGCGCCGTCTGGGCACCATCCACAAAGACCCAGCCCATCTGGTCGTTGCTCTCCAGCCCACGGAGCACCAGCTCGCCGATGTTGACATGAAGGCCCAGCACATCGCAGCCGTCGTCCTCGCTGGCCACGGCCACCTTGATGCGGCTGGTGGAGGCGGTGCCGTAGGGGTCCCAGTTGGACAGGATGTTGAACCACGCATACAGGCAGGGCACCAGGCACAGTCCCAGCATGACCACCACGGCCACTACGCTGGCGGTCAGGCGCTTCCAGTCGGCGCGGAAAATGTTCCAGATCTGTTTCACCGCTCCCCCTCCTTTTTATGGTCAGCCGCAGGGCGGCGCAGGTCGTCGGACAGATTCTGCAGCGCGCGGGTCAGCAGCGCCAGATCGTCCGCCAGCCTGTTGGGGTCCTCCAGCACGTGCTCCCAGCCGGAGGGCAGGGTGACGCAGGGGCCGGCGGGCCTGACAGGCTCCGCCGGTGCGGCGGCCTGCTCCGCGGGGGCAGGCTGTGCCGCGGGGGCGGGCTCCGTCACAGGGGCAGGCTCCGCCGGTCCGTCAATAGCAATAGCCTCCGGCTCAGCGGGAGCCGTCGCGGGAACGGCGGTCTCCGGCAGGGCCTCCCGCTTGCCCCGGCGGCGCAGCCGCGTATGGGGCAGCCGCGGTGCGGCGGGCAGCTCCGGCAGCTCTATGAGCCCGTCGAAAGCGCCCTCCCGCAGCTGGGCGATGTCTCGCAGCTTCTTTTGCAGCTCGTAGTCCATATACTCCACGGCGATGAGGTACGCCGCCACAGCGAACATGGACAATATCCACAGCATCAGGGTAAACACTTTATTGCCGCCGGCCAGGAACATCAGGAGCATCAGCCCCACGGTAACGGCCAGCAGGGCCCGCAGGCCGCTGCGAATACGGCGCTGGTTGGCGCGGTGCAGCGCACCCACCTCCTCCAGCAGGCGGTCATACAATTTCTGGTAGTCGCGTTCTGTTGACATGGGTCGTGCGCCTCCTTTACAGCAGCTCCGTCTCCTCCAGCTTCTCCTCCATGAACCGGTTCAGGCCCATGAAGGGGCGGCGAACCAGCAGGCCGATGAGCAGTGCCGCCGCGACAAACAGCAGCAGAAAGGCGAGCTGCCGGATGTAGTAGTCGCCGTACAGGCCGCAGATGCACTCGCGCATGGCGTCGATGGCATAGGGGAATGGGAAGAAACGGTAAATCTTCTGGTAGATCTCCGGCAGCAGCTCGATGGGGAACGTGCCGGAGGAGCCGGCGATCTGCATGACCATGACGACCACCACCAGCGCCTTGCCCACGTCGCCGAAGGACAGGGCCAGCGAGTAGATCAGCAGGCTGAAGGTGAAGGCAGTCAGGGACGCCGTCAGGTACAGCAGGCCTGGATGCTCGCACTGGATACCCAGCAGGTACAGGTCGCCGGTGACAATGACGGCCGCCTGTATCTGGCTGAGCAGGAAGAAGAACAGATAGCGGCCAAAGTACAGCTCCGCCGGTGTGGGGTCGATAAGCCCGTCGGTGCGGGCGTGGACCTTGATGAGGGTGGACAGGATGACGCAGCCCACCCAAATGGCCAGCGTGGTATAGAACGGCGCCATGGCGGAGCCGTAGTTCTCGATGGGATAGACCTTATGAACGGTGGTCTGCACCATCTGGGGGAAATGCTGGCTGTACGCGATGGGGTCGCCGCCCAGTATCTCCAGCAGCATGTCCATATACTCGTCGGCGGACAGGCCCTCCAGCTTGTCGATGGTGTCGGACAGGGCGCTCACCATGCGCTCCGCTGCGGGACGCAGCAGGTCCACGGTGGTGTTCAGCGCCGCCGTGGTGTCGGACAGAGCGGCCTGCAGCGCCCTGGCATCGGCGGACAGGGCCCTGACGCCGGAGAGGGTGTCAGACACATCGGACACCACGGCGTCCAGCTGGCGGCGCAGGTCGCTGTCCGTGACGGGCAGACCGCCGGTGAGGCCGCGGATGGCGTCCGTCAGGGCGCCGCAGTCATCCAGCAGACCGCTGACATCGCTGGCAGCGGCCAGAGCGTTCAGGTCGCTTTGCAGCTGGCTGCACTTCCCCGCCAGCGTCCGGAGCCGGGCGATCTGGGCGGAGACAAGATGCCCGCCGGACAGGGCGGAATCCTCCAGCCTGTCGGCCAGCGAGGTCAGGCGGCCGCTGAGCCGCCCCATCTCCGCTGCGGCGGCTGTCAGCTGCTGCTGCACGTCGGGCAGCTCCGCGCTGTCCTGTATCTCGTCCAGGCGGTCCAGCGCCCGCTCCACCTTGGCCAGCGCGGTATACAGCGCGTGCTGCAGCTCCGCGGCGGTGGCCTCCAGCTCCGAGCCGGAGGGCAGGTTTTTATTGATGTCGGCAATGGCGGCGGCCAGGGCCTCCGCGTCGGCGGAGGAGATGCCGCTGCCCCCTGCGGCGCGGAAGGCGTCCATCATACCGCGGCAGCCGGTGAGCACGTCCTGCGCCTGATACAGAAGGCCCTTCACGGCGGTCTCGGGGTCCGTCTCCGTCAGGTCGGCGGCCAGCAGGTTGCTCTGCTCCATGACGCCGCCGATCAGCACCTCCAGATAGTTCTCGCTGATGGAGCGCTTCAGCGTCTCCACCGCCGTGTCGGTGATCTTGGTGGCCACGGCGTTCTTCTTGGCGTTTTCGTAGTAAGTGATGGCGGGCCGGCCGTTCCAGTCCGTGAACATGCGGTACATCTTGCGGGAGAAGTCCTCATCGATGACCACGGCGGCGTAGTAATCACCGGCGCAGACGCCGTCGGTGGCCTCCTTCTCCGTGTTCACAATGACCCAGTTGATGGAGGTGGCGGTCTTGAGATCCTCCAGCACGTCGCGGCCCTTGTTGACGTATTCACCGCCGTCCGTATAGCCCCGATCCAGCGAAGCCACCGCAATGGAGATGCCGCCGGTATTGCCGTAGGGGTCCCAGTTGGAGTAGATGTTCAGCCAGGCGTACAGGCTGGGCAGCAGGTCGATGGCCAGCACCACCACGCAGGCGAAAAAGCACCTGCTCAGCGTGCGGATGTCCGTTTTGAAGATCGTCCAGATATTACGCATATGTCCTCCCACAGCGGCGCGGTATGAAGCTGCGCCGGTGTATGTTTCTTGCGCGAAAAACCGCAGTATTCATTATACAGAGTACCCTGCGGAAAAAACTACACATTTCGGCGGTTTTGTCTGAAATTTGCGCACAATGGGACGAGAAACAAATACCCCGCAGCGGCAAGCCGCTGCGGGGTATTGCGTACTATCGCATAGTTATGCCAGCGTCATCAGCAGCTCTCTGGCCTTGACGGGCTGACCCTCCTTGATGCGGATGGCCTGCACCGTACCGGCAGTGCGGGCGGTGATGGCGGTCTCCATCTTCATGGCCTCGATAATGGCCAGCACCTGATCCTTCTCCACATGGTCGCCCTGCTTGACGCAGAGCTTAGACACCATGCCGGGGATGGATGTGCCCACCTGCAGGGGATCGGACTCATCGGCCAGCGTCGCCTGGCGGGTCTGCTCCGAGGCATGGGGATCGCGGACGGTGACCTCCCGGCGCATACCGTTCAGCTCAAACTGCACATTGACGGTGCCGTCGCTGTTACGGTCGCCCAGACCCAAATACTTGATGACAAGGGTCTTGCCGTCCTCGATATTGATCTTATTGGTCTCGCCCAAGGCCATACCGTTGAAGAACACATGGCTGCCCATGCGGGTGATGTAGCCATACTCCTTCCGATGGCGGCAGAAGTCCTCGTAAACCTTGGGATACATGGCGTAGGAAATGAGATCCTTCTTCTCCGGAGCCTCACGGAACTGCTCCACCTCCTGCTGCAGCTGCGCAAAGTCCACAGGGGGCAGCAGCGCACCGGGGCGGCAGGTGATGGGCTCCTCTCCCTTGAGCACCACCCTTTGCAGGTCCTTGGGGAAGCCCCAGGCAGGCTGACCCATCATGCCCTTAAAATAGGACACCACGGAATCCGGGAAGGCCAGTGCCTCGCCGCGCCGGACGATATTCTCCGGCGTCAGGTCGTTCTGCACCATGAAGATGGCCAGATCGCCCACCACCTTGGATGACGGCGTGACCTTCACGGGGTCGCCCAGCATGTCGTTGACGGTCTTGTACATCTCCTTGACTTCCTCGAACCGGTCGCCAAGGCCCAGAGACTCCACCTGGGGGCGGAGATTGGTGTACTGACCGCCGGGGATCTCATAGCGGTAAATATCGGTGGTATTGGTCTTCAGGCCGTGGTCGAAATTCTCGTAGCGCAGGCGCACGTCGGCCCAGTAGTTGCTGAGCTCCTGCACGCGGCGCAGGTCAAGGCCGGTGTCGCGCTCCGTACCGTGGAGCGCGGCCACTACCGCGTCCAACGAGGGCTGGCTGGTGAGGCCCGCCAGCGGGGCGCAGGCCACATCCACCACGTCCACGCCGGCCTCGGCGGCCATCAGCAGGGCTGCCACCTGGTTGCCGGTGGTGTCGTGGGTGTGCAGGTGGATGGGCAGGCCCACCTCCTGCTTCAGGGCGGACACCAGCTTCTTGGCGGCGTAGGGCTTCAGCAGACCGGACATGTCCTTGATGGCCAGCATATGGGCGCCCCGCTTCTCCAGCTCCTTGGCGAGGTTGACATAATATTTCAGGGTGTACTTGTCCTTGGTCTCGTCCAGAATATCGCCGGTGTAGCACATGGTGGCCTCCAGCAGCTTGTTCTGGCGGAGGACCTCCTCCATGGCCACCTCCATGCCCGGGAGCCAGTTCAGGGAGTCAAAGACGCGGAACACATCGATGCCACGCTGGGCGGCCTCCTCCACGAAGGCCCGCACCAGATTGTCGGGATAGTTGGCGTAGCCCACCAGATTAGAGCCGCGCAGCAGCATCTGGAACGGGATGTTGGGGATCTTCTCCCGCAGCAGACGCAGGCGCTCCCACGGGGACTCGTGGAGGAAGCGGTAGGCCACGTCGAAGGTGGCGCCGCCCCACATCTCCAGTGAGAAGCAGTCCCGCAGGATATCCGCCACACCGTCGGCGCCCTTCACCATGTCACGGGTGCGCATCCGGGTGGCCAGCAGGCTCTGGTGGGCGTCCCGCATGGTGGTGTCGGTGAGCAGCAGCTTCTTCTGATCCAGCACCCACCGCTTCACGGCCTCGGGGCCCTCGGCGTCCAGCAGCTGCTTCAGGCCCGGGCCCAGCGGCTCCTTAGCTTGCGGGAAGCGGGGGATGTCGTACTGCTTGCGCTCGGCGTTGGGGTTGGCCACCTGGATCTCGGAGATATAGCGCAGGACGCGGGTGGCGCGATCGCGGGAGTCCATGATCTCAAACAGCTCCGGCGTCTCGTCGATGAACTTGGTGTGGCACTGGCCGCTGATGAACGTGGGATGGGCCAGAATATTGGTGACAAAGGGGATGTTGGTCTTGACGCCGCGGACACGGACCTCGTTGATGGCGCGGGCGGCCTTGCGGCACACGGCAGGGAACGTGCGATCCCAGCTGGTGACCTTCACCAGCAGCGAGTCGTAGTACGGAGAGATAACGGTGCCCACGCCCACGTTGCCGCCGTCCAGACGGACGCCGAAGCCGCCGGGGGAGTGATACGCCGTGATCTTGCCGTTGTCGGGGGCGAAGTTGTTGGAGGGATCCTCCGTGGTGACGCGGCACTGGACGGCGTAGCCGTCAAAATGTACGTCCTCCTGTCTGGTCAGGCCGATCTCCGGGCAGCTCAGGGGATAGCCTGCGGCCACCAGCAGCTGGGCCCGCACGATGTCCACGCCGGTGACCATCTCAGTAACGGTGTGCTCCACCTGAATGCGGGGGTTCATCTCAATGAAATAGTAGTTGCCGGACTTGTCCACCAGGAACTCCACGGTACCGGCGCTGACATAGCCCACGGACTTGGCGATCTTCACCGCGTCGCGGCGCAGGGCCTCCACCGTCTCCCGGGGCACGGACCAGGCGGGGGCGAACTCCACCACCTTCTGATAGCGGCGCTGGAGGGAGCAGTCGCGCTCGCCCAGATGATAGACGTTGCCGTACCGGTCGGCCAGGATCTGCACCTCGATATGCTTGGGCTCCACCAGATACTTCTCCATGAAGATGTCGCCGCAGCCGAAGGACTTCTCCGCCTCGCTGTGTACCAGCTCGTAGGCGGTCTTGACCTCCTCGGGTCTGTCACAGCGGCGCATGCCGCGGCCGCCGCCGCCGGCGGCTGCCTTCAGGATGACGGGGAAGCCGAAGCTCAGGGCCTTCTCCAGCGCGTCGTCGCCGTCCTTCAAGGGCTCGGTGCAGCCCGGTATGATGGGCACGCCGCACTGGATGGCGATCTCCTTGGCGCTGAGCTTATCGCCCATCTTTGCCAGCACATCGGAGGACGGTCCCACGAACAGGATACCGTTTTCCTCGCAGGCGCGGGCAAAGTCGGCGTTCTCAGACAGGAAGCCGTAGCCCGGGTGGATGGCAGTGACGCCGCGGCGGCGGGCCAGACCGATAATGCCCGGGATATCCAGATAGGCGCCCAGCGGGGACTTCTTCTCCCCCACCAGATACGCCTCGTCCGCTTTGGTGCGGAACAGAGAATAGGTGTCCTCGTTGGAATAAATGGCCACCGTGTGGAGGCCCAGATCGTAACAGGCACGGAAAATGCGGACCGCGATCTCACCGCGGTTGGCAACCAGTACCTTTTTCAGCTGCGTGGTCTGCATGGCCAAATTGCTCCTTCCTGCCGCGCATCGGGCGCGGACTTATTTTACCCCTTATTATACACGGCGTTGGGGCCGTGCGCCAGACGGAAAATGTGCAAAAAGCAGAGGTTTCCTGTCAGTAGAATTTAGGCGTTCTGCGGAGAGCGCGGACAAAAGCGGTCCGGCCGTCCACCGCAGGCGGGCGGCATATTCCAGCACGGCGTCCTCCCTGTCGGCGGAGCAGGGGCCGATGAGCAGCATCAGCCGCGGGTCCCCGCCGGTGATGACAGCCTGTATCTGCCGGTCGTTTTCCCGCTTGTTCTGCGCCATCTCCTCCGTCACCGGATACATATCCTTCACGGTCTGGGGCGCAGGCAGCTTACGTTTGAATTCCATGTTCATGGGCATGTACCTTTCCTTTCAAGGGTCTCAGGGCCGCACGTCCATGCGCAGCCCCAGTGCCCGCAGTGTGCGGAAAAAATCCGGATAGCTCTTATTCACGGCCTCCGCGCCGCGGATCGTGCCGCCCAGCGACGCGCACAGCACCGCCATCGCCATCACGATGCGGTGGTCGTTGTGGCCCTCCAGCTCCTCATTGGGCGCGTGGAGCGGGCGCGGCAGCACCGTCACGCGGTCCTCCTCCACTGTCACCTGCGCGCCGAATTTGGCAAGCTCCTGCGCCATGGCCGCCGCGCGGTCGCTCTCCTTGATGCGCAGGCGGTGCGTGCCGGTGAACACGGCCCCGCAGCGCTGGGCCGCAGCGGCAAACAGCACCGGCCCCAGATCGGGGCAGGCGGACAGATCCAGCACCGCACCCGGGCGCTCCAGACGGCGCAGCATCTCCCGGCACACGCGGTCGCCCTGCAGGCTGTCCGGACGCAGACCGCTGACGCGGACGCCTCCGCCCAGCGCCAGCAGGAAGGCGGCATTGGACCAGTCGCCCTCCACCGCCGCGCAGCGGCTCCCGTACCGCTGCCCGCCGGGGATATAAAAGAAATTTCGTTCCCGCTCCATCACGGTGACACCGAAGGACGCCATGATGTCCAGCGTGATGTCGATGTAGGGCCGGCTCTCCACCGGCGGCAGAACGCGGAGCGTACTGTCCTCCGGCAGCAGCGGCAGCGCCAGCAGCGAGCCGGTGACGAACTGGCTGCTGACGTCGCCCCGCAGCGTGTAGCTCCCCGCCGTCAGCCGCCCCGAAAACGTGACGGACTCCGGCGTTTTCTCCACCGTGATGCCCCTCGGGCCCAGCAGCTCCTCGTAGATGCCCACGCCCCGCTCCATTAGCCGCGGCGCGCCGGTGAACACGGCGCGTCCGCCGGACAGCAGCGCTGCGGGGATGCAGAAGCGCAGGGTGCTGCCGCTCTCACGGCAGGGATACGTCCCATTGGGCCGAACAGCGCCGCCGGTGCCGGTGACACCGGCCGTCTCCCCCTCCAGGCGGCAGGCCCCGCCCATGGCGCGGATGCAGTCCATGGTGGCCAGCATGTCCTGGCTCCGGGCGATGCCGTCGATCCGGCTCTCTCCTGCGGCCAGAGCGGCGCACAGGAGCATCCGGTGCCCGCAGCTTTTGGACGGCGGCGCGGCTGCTGTGCCCGCCGCCCTGCCCGGGTATATGGTCACGGTCACGGGCGCCGCTCCCCCTTCAGCAGGATGTCCATGGCGTCCAGATACCCCGCGAAGCCCCTGCCCATCACCGTGGCCACGCAGGCCAGACGGACATAGCTGCGCCGGCGGAAGTCCTCCCGCCGGGAAACATCGGAAATGTGTACCTCCACCGTGGGGATGGCCACGGCCTTCAGCGCATCCAGCAGCGCCACGCTGGTGTGGGTGTACGCCGCGGGGTTGAGGATGATGCCCTCCACGCCATCGAAATACGCCTGCTGGATGGCATCCACCAGCGCCCCCTCGTGATTGGACTGGAAAAAGGACACCTCCGCGCCGTTTTTCTCCGCGTGGGCACGGATCAGCGCCAGCAGCTCCTGATAGGTGCCGCTGCCGTAGATGGCCGGCTCCCGCACGCCCAGCAGGTTCAGGTTCGGTCCGTTGATAACCAGTATCTTCATGTCGTCCACTCCTTTTCGATCTGCGCTGCGGTCTCCTCCGGTGTGCCGTCCCCATCCACACGGAGGTCCGCCGCCGCGCAGTAGAGGTCGTACCGCTCGGCGTACCGGCAGCGCAGCGCGTCGGTATCGGCGGAAAGGGGCCGGTCCGCCGCCGCAGTCAGCTTGTCCAGCGAGCGGTCCAGAAAGACGAGCCGCCCGCTGCGGCGCAGCGCGCGGAGGTTCTCCTCCCGCAGGATGACGCCGCCGCCGGTGGCAATGACCCTGCCGCCTGCGCCGGCCGCAGCCGCCACCGCCTCCTGCTCCCGCTGCCGGAAAGCGCTCTCGCCCTCCGCCGCGAAATAGGCAGGGATGGTCATGCCCACCGCCTGCTCCACCATGGCGTCCGTGTCCATGAAGGTCTTGCCGGTGCGCTGCGACAGCAGCTGCCCCACCGTGGTCTTGCCGGAGGTGGGCATGCCGATGAGCACGATGTTCTCCATCTGCCGCCGCACCGTGTGATAGGCCAGGTCGATCTCCGCCTGCGATGCCGTGCAGCCCCGAAACAGGGCGCCGGCATAGGCGGCCTGCGCCGCCAGCATGTAGAGGCCGCCCTCTGCAGCGATGCCCCGCCGCCGGGCGTTCAGCACCAGATCGGTGCGCAGGGGGTTATACACCGCGTCCACCACGCCCTCCAGCCGGGGGAAATCCTCCAGATCCACGGGGCAGGCGTCCACATCGGGGTACATGCCGCAGGGCGTCGTGTTGATGATGCAGGCCGCGTCGCCGTGTTCCGCCGCTGCCTGCTGATAGGTGATGGCGTCGCCCCTGCCGCAGCGGGACACGCGGTATATCTCCGCGGCATGCAGCTGCGCCGCGGCGGCCCGCGCGGTCTTGGAGGTGCCGCCGGTGCCCAGGATGAGCACCTTCTTGCCGGCAAGCGTCAGTCTCATGCGGCGGATGAGCGCCAGCATTCCCGGCAGGTCCGTGTTGTCGCCCACCAGTCTGCCGTTCCGGTTCACCACGGTGTTCACCGCGCCGATGGCCCGCGCCGTCTCGCTGAGCTCGTCCAGATAAGGAATGACCTGCTCCTTATAGGGGATGGTCACATTGATGCCCGCGAAATCCCGTTTTTCCAGAAAGCCGGCCAGTTCCTCCGGCTCCAGTTCCCAAAGCTCATAGCTGTAATCCGCCAGCGCATGGTGGATCTGGCAGGAGTAGCTGTGCCCCAGCCGCCGGCCGATCAGTCCGCATCTCATCGCCCTGCCTCCTTTATAAAATAGTCCGTGCCGAAGCGCTGGGCCAGCAGGTCGCACAGCACCAGCGCCGTCACGCTGTCCAGCACGGGGCAGATACGGCGGATGATGGCCGGATCGTGGCGGCCATGGATGGTCAGCTCCGCGTCCCGCATGCGGAGAAAGTCCACGGTCTGCTGGGGCTGTCCGATGGACGGCGTGGGCTTCACGGCACACTGGAACACCACATCCATACCGTTGGTGATGCCGCCGTTGATGCCGCCGTTGTGGTTGGTGGCCGTCACCACCCGCCCGTCCCGCATGCGGAACGGGTCGTTGACCTCCGAACCGCTGCCGCAGGCCATGGAAAAGCCGCCGCCGAACTCAATGCCCTTAACGCCGCCGATGGAGAACACCGCGTGGCTCAGAAGGCTCTCCACGCTGTCGAACCACGGCTCGCCCACGCCGGCGGGCAGGCCGCACACGGCGGTCTGAGTGATGCCGCCCACGCTGTCCTGCCGTTCTCTGGCCTGTAATATCCTCTCCCCCACGGCCTGCGCCGCCTCATGGGTCAGGGTGGGAAACGGCGCCTCCTGCAGAGCCGCCACGTCCGATGCAGCCTCCGCCGCGAAGGGCCGGTCCCACACGTCGCCGCAGCGCAGGATGTGAGTACCCACGGTGACGCCCACGCCTGCCAGCGCGGACAGCAGGATGGCACCTGCCGCCGCCAGCGGCGCGGTGACGCGGCCGGAAAAATGGCCGCCGCCCCGCCAGTCCTCATAGCCGTGGTATTTGCAGTAGGCGGCATAGTCCGCGTGGGAGGGCCGCGCCAGCCCATAGGCATAGTCCCCGCTGCGCACGTTCTCGTTGGGAATGATGATGGCCACCGGCGTTCCGGTGGTGCGTCCCTGAAACACGCCGCTGAGGATCTGATAGTGATCCGGCTCCTGCCGCGGGGTGTCCAGCGCTGTGGCGGGACGGCGGCGAGCCAGCTGGCGGCGGATGCACTCCTCGTCCACCGGCAGTCCCGGGGCCAGACCGTCCAGCACCACGCCCACGGCAGGGCCGTGACTCTCCCCGAAAATGGTCAGCGTCACCGCCTGTCCAAAGGTATTTTTCATGTCTCTGCTCCCTCCCAGCGCCGGAGTATCTCCTCCGGCGTCTCTTTTTCCATGCGGAATGCGCCCGCCTCGTCCGCCAGCACGATGCGGATCTCGCCGGAGGCGGCCTTTTTGTCGTGCCGCAGGTATGGCAGCAGCTGCCGGGCCGTAAAGCCGCAGGTCGTGGGCAGGCCGCACTTCCGCAGGATGCCCGCCAGCCGATGCCGCAGCGCCGGCGCACACATGGGCAGCATACCCAGCGCCACGCACTCGCCATGGAGGAGCTCCCCTCCCGCACAGCTTTCAATGGCGTGGCCGATGGTGTGCCCGAAATTCAGCACGCGGCGCAGCCCCTGCTCCGTGGGGTCCTGCTCCACCACCCGCGCCTTGATGGCCAGAGAGCGTGCGATGATCTCCGGCAGGTCCGCCGTCAGGTCGGCGCTGTTCTCGATCAGCGCCAGCAGCGCCGCATCGCAGGTCACGGCCATCTTCACACTCTCGGCCAGTCCCGCGGCCATCTGCCGCGGCGGCAGCGAACGGAGGGTGTCCGTGTCGATCAGCACGGCACGGGGCTGGTGGAACGCGCCCACGATGTTCTTCACGCCGTCCATGTCGATGGCGGTCTTGCCGCCGACGGAGGAGTCCACCTGGGCCAGCAGCGTGGTGGGCACATTGTAGAAATCCACGCCCCGCATGTAGGTGGCGGCGGCGAAGCCCGCCAGATCCCCCGCCATGCCGCCGCCCACGGCGGCCACGCAGTCGCCGCGATCCATGCCCAGGGCCAGCATCTCCCGCAGGAGGCGCTGGTAATTGTCCATATTTTTGCTGTTCTCTCCGGCGGGGAGCGTACAGATGCGGGCCTGACGGCACGCGCCCGCCACCGTCCGGGCGTACTCCTGCGGCACGCCGCTGTCAGTCACCACCAGCACCCGCCGCGCCAGAGACAAGTGCTGCCCCGCCCGGGCCAGTGCGCCTGCCTCCAGCAGGATGGGATAGCTCTGTTCTCCCAGTGAAACGGAAATGACCATGGCTTCTCTCCTTAGATGTTGTTGGCGTAGTACGCGCCCACCAGCCGGAGCTTGGCGCAGGTGGCGGACAGCTCCTGCAGCATCTCGCGGCCATTGGTGTTGTTGATGCAGCCCTCGGCCTCCACGTAGAAGAAGTACTTCCACGAAAGCCCCTTCATGGGGCGGCTCCGCAGGGTACGCATGTTGTAGCCGTGGGCGCCGATGATGTTCAGCGTCTGCGCCAGCGAGCCGGCGTCGTTCTGCACGGTGAACACCAGCACAAAGTTCTCGTCCTCCCGCTTTTTGGTGGTCTCCGGCTGGTTCTGGGTACGGGACAGCGCGGCAAAGCGGGTGGTATTGGTCCGCATGGTGTTGATGCCCCGCTCCAGCACCCGCAGGCCGAACACCTCCGCCGCGTCCTCGGAGGCGATGGCCGCCAGTGCGGGGTCATTGGCCCGGCGCACATATTCCGCGGCCGCCGCAGCCCCCTCCACGCCCAGCAGGCTGTGGTCGATCTCCATGTCCAGCACCTGGTTGATATACAGCTCGCCGGAGAACAGCAGGTCCATCACGGCGCCTACCTCACCGGCGTAGCTGTTCTCCAGCGGCAGCACCACGCTGTCCGCCTCTCCCAGCTCCACCGCCCTGTGGGCCGCGGCAAAGTCGGGGTAGGCGACGAGCTGCGCCTCCGGAAACATGCGCCGCGCCGCCAGATAGCCGTAGGCCCCCTTCACGCCGCTGTACGCCACCTTCATACCGTTGAGCAGCTTGCTCTGGTAGGCGCAGGACAGGTCCAGGATGCCCCGCAGGAACTGCACGTAGTACGCGGCCACCGCCGGGTCCCGGATGCTCCTGCGGTTGCGGTCGATCAGCTCCCGCTCCCGCTCGGCGTCCCGAATGGACAGTCCCCGCTCCTTCTTGAAATCCGCCACCCGGGCGCTCATCTCCATGCGCTTCTGGAACAGCTGCGCCATTTGCTCGTCAATGCTGTTGATATTCTCTCTGATCTGATCCAGCTCACTCATTGTTGTACAACCTTTCCTAGCACAAAAAAATCGGTCCTCCTGTCTGGAAGGCCGTTCAAGACGCGAATATGCCGGTTTTCTACCGCACGTTCAGACACAGGCTCCCAGAGGCACTTCCTTGCCGGTAAAGGCGAAAAAGCCAAAAAAGTGCAGCGCGCCAAAGGGCACGCTGCACGTAAAGCCGAAATCAGTCTGCGCAGGGGCAGACTGGGCGCACTTCACCACGGCATTACCGGAACGCATCGCGCAGCGAGCCATGGCAGCACACCTCCTGCTGAAATATAGGTGAATTGTATGCTATTTTTTTCTCCCCGTCAAGAGGACATCCGCACTTTTCCCATCTACACAAAAATTTCTCCCCTCCCGCCGCCGGCTCTGTGCGATGCAGGCGGGCCGTATGGGGTGATGACAGCGCAATGGCCCCCCTGCTTTCGCTGACAGGGAAAGCAGGGGGACCTTTTTTGTTTTGCAGGCGGAGACGTCCCGCGTCAGAACCAGTCGGAGGCTTCTTCCTCCAGCGCCTCGATGTAGAAGCTCACGGGACGGAACCCGTCGTTGCAGGACACCATGGCGCTTTTCTTGTTCTTCATCCACCCCTTATAGATATCGCTCCCGCCGTAGGCCAGCGTCATCACGAAGGGTGAGATGCTGGACCAGGCGCTGTCGCACATCCCCTCCGGCTGGCGCCAGCCGTCCGCGATGAACACCTGCCCCAGCTGCATATCGCAGGCATGCTCCAGCGGGTTTTCATACGCGGCGGACAGGTCCGGATAGGACGCCATGCGCATGACGGTGATCCTGATCTTTTTCATGATGCAGCACTCCTATCAGCTGTTGGAGCTGGCCATCACGTTGGAGATGAACAGGTCGTACATCTCCAGGCTCTCGGAGGACAGAGAGGACAGTGTGAAGAAATTCGCGCTCTCGGGGATGTCAAACGCCTTGAACAGCTCCTTGTACTCGTCGGTCAGGTAGGCGATGCAGGCCTCGTTCACCGGCACGCCGGGGTACTTCATGACATTGTCGGCGTAGTTCTTGGCGTCGTGGATATAGTTGATGAGCAGCTCAGCCTCCTCGGCCTTGGTGCTGGAGGCCGGAATGGCCAGCATCCACTCGCCTCTGGAGTACCAGCCATCGGGCAGGGTGATCAGCTCATAATTGCCATCGGGGTCCTCCTGCTTGACCAGCACATAGTCGGTGGTATAGGTGAAGGCCACGCTGCAGTCGCCGTTTTCCAGAGAGGTACGGGGCGCGCCGTTGTCATAGACCTTCACGTTGCTGTTGAACTGGCACAGCCAATCGAACACGGCGTCCAGATCCGCCTGGTTCTCGCTGTTGGGGTCAAAGCCATTCTCCGCCAGAGTGGTGGCCACGAACCGGCGGTCGATGTCTGTGGAGACGATCTGCCCCTTCAGGGCGGGGTCCGCCAGATCAGACCACTTGGTGATCTCGATGGGGCAGGTATCCTTGTTCACGATGATGGACATGGAGCCGCACATGTAGGGAACGCTGTAATCCTCCTCGCCGGGGTAGTCATAGGTGTTGAATTCATCGTACAGGTTGGCCAGATTGGGGATCTTGCTCTTGTCGATCTTCTGCAGCAGGTTTTCCTGCAGCATCTGGTGTACCGTTTCCTGGCAGGGATTGATGATGTCGAAGTCGTCGCCGGTCTCCACGCGGGTGATGTTGTCCTCCTCATAGGACAGGTAGGTGACGTTCACCTGAATGCCGTACTCCTGTTCAAAGGCGGCCAGCACATCCTCGGACACATAGTCGGGGTAGACCAGAATGTTGATGGAATCGGCGTAGCCGGTGTCGCCGTCGTCGGCGGCATCCTGCTGGGTCTTCTGCTTCCCGCCGCAGGCGGTGAGGGAGGCCAGCACTCCCAGGGCCAGCAGCGCGGCCAAAAGTTTCTTCTTCATGTTTGTGAGCTCCTTTCTCCTAACTCTCTGTTTGTGTTTGATGGAATGGTTCTATTTTTGCGGCAGCGCGGTCCTGCCTGCCCTTCAGCAGCAGATAGACGGCAACTCCCAGAAAAATCAGGCCGGATATGATCGTCTCCAGCGCGTTGATCTCCGGTGAAACGCCCTTGCGGATGGAGTTGTAGATCTTCATGGGAAACGTGAGGCAGTTGGGGCCGGCCAGGAAGTCCGCCATGACCACGTCATCCAGCGTCAGCGCAAAGCTCAGCAGTGCGCCGGTGAAGATGCCCGGGGCGATAGACGGCAGCGTGATGCGGAAGAACGTCTCTACTCCGCTGGCGCCCAGATCCATGCTGGCCTCCTCCACCGAGCGGTCCAGTCCCAGAAAGCGGGTCCGCACCGTCAGGATCATATAGGGCAGCATCAAAATCACGTTTCCCAGCACCACGGCCCAGAAGCCCTTTTTCAGGCCCATGAGCACCAGCAGCGCCATCAGAGGCACCGCGAACACCACACCCGGGACGATCATGGGCAGGTACACCGAATAGGTCAGGGCGTTCCGTCCGAAGAACCGGTAGCGCGTCAGGCCCATGGCGCCCAGCGTGCCGATGATCACCACGATCAGCGTGGACAGCAGCGAGATCTTCAGCGAAAGGCCGAAGGACTGCCACAGCTGCGCGTCCCGGAACAGCTTGCCGTACCACTCGGTGGTGAAGCCCGTCCACCACTTATTGCTGGGCTGCTGGTTGAAGGAATACACCACCATGATCACGGTGGGGATGTAGATAAAGGCGAACAGCAGCACCGCGTATATCACGCCCAGCTTATCGCCGATGCTCTTCTTTTTCACGCGGTTCATAGGCCCCCCTCCATCACGTTGGCCCTGCTGACGCGGGCGTACAGATATACCAGGATCATGGTGCCCGCGATCAGGAACACCGACAGTGCGCTGCCCAGCGGCCAGTTGCGGGAGGACATGAACTGATCCTTGATGAGGTTTCCGATCAGCAGCGTCTTGCTGCCGCCCAGCACGTCCGCCACGAAGTAGTTGCCGATGGACGGCACAAAGGAGATGATGGCCGCGGCGTACACACCGGGCATGGTCATGGGCAGCGTGATCCTGAAAAACGTTTTGACACGCCCCGCCCCCAGATCATAGGACGCCTCCAGCAGCGCCTTGTCCAGCCGCTCGATGGACGAGTACATGGGCAGCACCGCATAGGGGATGCAGACGTACACCAGCCCCAGCACCACGGCGCTTTCGCTGTACAGAAAATCGGCGCTCCACGTCATCCCCAGTCTGGTCAGAATACCGGTGAGGATGCCCTTCGTGTTGAACAGAGTGATGTAGCTGTACAGCCGGATCAGGCTGTTGGTAAAGTACGGGATCATCATCAGGATGATGAGGTTGGACGCCACGCGGCGGCTGCACCGCGACAGCATGTAGGCCATAGGGTAGGACACCAGCAGGATGATGACCGTGGACACCAGCGACATCCGCACACTGTTCCAGATAGCCACCAGATACGCCTTTTCAAACAGGGCCCTGTATCCGTTGAAGGATACCGTGAACTCCACGCCGCCATAGGACGGCCGCGTCATGATGCTCATCAGGCACACATACAGCAGCGGAAGCACCACCAGAAGCAGCGTCTCTGCGGCGTAGGGCCCTACGCTGGCCAGCACGGCCAGTCTCTTTTCTTTTTTCTTCATGACGCCGCCTACTTCCGCATGACTGTGCAGGCGGCGCTGTCCCAGTAGGGGTACAGCGTCTCTCCGCAGGAGAAGCCGTCCGCGCCCGCCAGGCGGGAGAAGCGCAGCTCATGGCCGTCCGCATCCACGCCGATGGACTTGATGAGATTGCCGGTGCAGATGTTGTCCGTCACCCTGATCTGTATGCCGAAGCCGGATACCGGCTCCGCAGACACACAGACAGCCTCCGGCCGGACGCAGAGGTACACCGTCTCCCCCTCCGGCACGTGAACCGCCGCGCCCAGCACCTGCCCCATAGGCGTGGTGTAGACGCAGGTATCGCCCCGGACCGCCGCGGCGGTGGCCGGCAGGATGTTGGATTCGCCGATGAAATCCGCCACGAAGCGGGTGGCCGGTGCGTTGTAGATCTCGGAGGGCGTGCCGATCTGCTGGATCTCGCCGGCGCACATGACGGCGATGCGGTCGGACATGGTCATGGCCTCCTCCTGATCGTGGGTCACATAAATAAAGGTGATGCCCAGCTGCTTCTGCAGCCGCTTCAGCTCCAGCTGCATCTGCTTGCGCAGCTTCAGATCCAGCGCCCCCAGCGGCTCGTCCAGCAGCAGCACCTTCGGCCCGTTCACCAGCGCTCGGGCAA
>OLGF01001032.1_pt1 | contig 31504 bp, 29 predicted proteins | sample 1604971 | NCBI WGS metagenome assembly OLGF01 (sample SAMEA3888902, study PRJEB22519) | human gut metagenome | biome: human gut; feature: human-associated habitat; material: faeces | place: Denmark | collected 2011 | reverse complement strand
AGCCCAGGAACAGAGAGGAATACACTTCCTTGCTGATCAGGGCCAGCACGATGGCCACAATGGGGGGCAGCAGGGACCAGAAGGTGCCTGCGAACGGGGTGGTCGCGTCCTCAATGAGGATAGGTGCATCTTTATAGCTGATGCCCAGAATGACCAACAGCACGATAAAGATACCCAACGCAACGAAATACGCGATTTTGGTACTTTTCTTTTCCATGTGTGTGATTTACCTCCTCACAAAATGTGCTTTCATCTTAGCCGGTTTTTAGCAGATTGTCAACGTTTCAGCAATCTGGAGGGCGGGTAATTTTGAACAAATTATGAATCGCACTTTCTCCCTTTTCCCCAATTTCGGGCTGATTTTTCGGCTTCTTATCGGCATTTTGCCTTTTCTTAACATAGCCTTAGCGGGTATCCGTATCCGCTTTTCTGCCTGTTTATAACCCGATTTCGTCCACATGGCCGGTATTTGTAGTGAAATATCGCTATCGTATTTTCGCTCGCGTTAAGATATTTATGCGGTTCAGTGTTTTATAAGCGCGCAAAAAATGGGAAGTCCCTGCGGACTTCCCATTTTTTGCGCGGTTCGGTATAGGAGGACGCCTTACTTGGCAGCCAGAGCCTTGTCGGCCTCGGCCATCTCCTGGAAGATGCCCTGATGCTTCTTGGCCATGATGGCCTTGATGACCAGCAGGGTGGCCACCATCAGCACCGCGGCGATGATGAGGCAGATGACCACGTTCTGGATCAGGCCGGCCAGAATGAAGCTGACAAAGGAGACGCCAGCCACGGTCAGCGCATAGGGGATCTGGGTGAACACATGGTTCAGGTGGTAGCAGTGGGCACCGGCAGAAGCCATGATGGTGGTATCGGAGATGGGGGAGCAGTGGTCGCCCATAACGCCGCCGGCGCAGGCCGCCGCCAGACCGATGGTGCACAGCACAGGCTGCTGATCGTAGTTGAACACCTGGACCACGATGGGGGCCATGATGCCGATGGTGCCCCAGGAGGTACCGGTGGCGAAGCCGATGGCCGCGCCGATGATGAAGATCACGGCGGGCAGGAACTTGGCCAGATCCCCTGCGCCGGACATGGCGTTGACCACGAAGTCGGCGGAGTACATGCCGTAGCGGGTCAGGCCGCACAGCGTCCAGGCAAACGTCAGGATCAGGATGGGGGAGATCATCTGGATGAAGCCGTTGGGCACAGACTCGAAGGACTTCTCAAAGCCGATGGAGCCCCGCAGCCAGAAGTAGATGAATGTGAACACCAGAGCCAGCATGGAGCCGATGGCCAGGCCCGCGCCGGAGGAGGCGTTGGAGAACGCGCCCATAAAGTCGTGGAAATACTCGCTGGTGTCATCGTAGTAGCCGCCGGTGTAGATCAGGCCGATGATGCAGGTGACGATCAGAACCACCACGGGCAGCAGCAGATCCAGCACGGAGGACTTGCCCTTGGAGCCGGTCTCGTAGTCGTCAGCGCCGGCGAAGGGACGCTCGGGGGTGGTGAACAGGTCGTTCTTCACCTGGGCGTTGTACTCATGGGTCAGCATGGGACCGTAGTCGATGTTCAGGACGGAGATGACCACGATCATCAGCAGGGTCAGCAGGCAGTAGTAGTTCCAGGGGATCTGGGCTACAAACAGCTGGATTCCGTTGACGCTGTCGGACTGGACGTAGCCGGACACGGCGGCAGCCCAGGAGGACACGGGAGCGATCATGCAGACGGGAGCAGCCGTGGAGTCGATGACGTAGGCCAGCTTGGCGCGGGAGATGTGATGGCTCTCGGTGACGGGACGCATCACGGCGCCTACGGTCAGGCAGTTGAAGTAGTCGTCGATGAAGATCAGCACGCCCAGCAGCATGGTCATCAGCTGTGCGCCCGCACGGGTATGTACGGTCTTGGTGGCCCAGCGGCCGAACGCCTCGGAGCCGCCGGTCTTGTTCATCAGGTCCACCATGATGCCCAGCACCACCAGGAACACGATGATGGCGATGTTGCCGGAGTCGGACACGGTGGTGACGATGCCGTTATCGCCTTCCACCAGCTGGACCAGCGTCTCCCAGGGCTGGAAGTTGCTGACCAGCAGAGCGCCTACCAGGCAGCCCAGGAACAGAGAGGAATACACTTCCTTGCTGATCAGGGCCAGCACGATGGCTACAATGGGGGGCAGCAGGGACCAGAAGGTGCCTGCGAACGGGGTGGCCGCGCCTTCCACAATGATGGGAGCGTCCTTGAATGTGAAGCCGAGGATCGCCAGCAGCACCACAAAGACACCCAGCGCAACGAAATACGCTATTTTGGTACTTTTCTTTTCCATGTGTGTGATTTACCTCCTCACAAATTGTTCTCTCATCATACCTGCCTGTTAAGATATTGTCAACCTCTTAACGTCATATTCCATTATTTTAACAAATTGTAAACACGCTTTTCCGTCATTCTCACAAATTTTCAGGCTCCGTGCTTGGGAAAACCTGCATTTTCCTCTCCCCCGCTTTTTGTATTTTCCCTGTAAAATCAAGGCTTTTTGTTACGTCAGCGCATAAAAGTATGCCGGAGCAAGCTGCTCCGGCATACGAATTTTGTATGTATTTTGTCGTTAATTCCGCGTTAAGACTGTTTAGAATCCGCGTTAAGACTGTTTAGAAGAAGAACTGCTTGATCTGCCCGTACAGCACCAGCAGCAAGCCCAGCGGGGCAACATAGCGGACGCAGACGTTGTAGAACTTAAAGGCGGTAAACTTGTTGCCGCACTGCTCGATCTCATCCTTGACCACATCCGTACCGATCTCATAGGCCACCATGAAGGTCATCAGCAGCGCTCCCAGCGGCATCATGACGCCCTCCGAGACGGCATCCCAGAAATCAAGCCAGTCGGCAGCCCAGGCCTTCGGCTCCGCAATTCCCAGCAGATCCGCAGGCGAGAAGTTACTGTTACCCAGCGCGTCCGCACAAACCAGAATGCAGCCCAGGCTGACAGCAGCCGCAGCAATGAGGGTATATACCTTGCGCTTGTCTCCCTTGCCCTCGTCACGGGCTTTGTCAACGAAGTGCGCTACGATGACCTCCAGCAGGGAGATGGAGGAGGAGATGGCGGCGAACACCACCAGCAGGTAGAAGAGAATGCCGAAGAGCGGGCCCATACCGCCCATACGGCTGAACACATTCTGCATGGTGACGAACAGCAGGCCGGGGCCGCCCAGATCGCCGTTGGGGTCGAGGGCGAAGCGGCCGGGCAGCACGCACAGAGCCGCCATGAAGGCCACGATGGAGTCCATGATAACGATCAGCAGGCCGTTCTTCTGAATGTTCTCTTTCTTGCCCAGATAAGAGCCGTAGGTGATCATAGCGCCCATGCCCAGAGACAGGGAGAAGAACATCTGGCCGCCGGCGGTGGCAAATACCTGGAAGATGTTGGGTGCTTCTTCGATCACGCCGTTCGCAACAGCCCAGCCGGGAACAAACATATACTTCAGGCCGTTCACCGCGCCGGGCAGGGTACAGGCGCGGATGATGCAGATCAGCAGCGCGACAAACAGTGCGGGCATACCCACGGAGCAGACCTTCTCGATACCGCCGCCCACGCCGCCGAGGACTATGAGCATGGTCAGCGCCACGAAGATCAGGCCATAGATAACAGCCTCGGTGGGGTTGGCGATCAGAGCCGACCAGGCCTCGGCGCCAACGGAAGTGCCATTGGCTGCCGCAGCCTCAGCAAATACATTTGCACCAAAACCGGCCTTGAGCAGGTCGCCCACATTGAGAATGACATACTTGATGCAGTAGCCGCCCAGCGCGCAGTAGAAGAACAAAATGAAAAATGCGGATGCGATACCCATCCAGCCCATCCATTTGAACTTCTTGGAGACCATCCTGTACGCCTCGACCGCGCCCTTGCCGGTCTTACGGCCGATGGCAAGCTCACTGATCATCACGATGAAGCCGGTGGTGACACCCAGGAAAATATACACCATCAGGAACGTGAAGCCGCCATTGGCACCCATCTTATAGGGGAAGCCCCAGATGTTGCCCAGACCGACCGCCGAGCCGACCGCGGCCATCAGGAATCCGAAATTGGATCCAAAGCCTTTTCTTTCTTCCATATCTTCTCTCCTTACGATTTCCCCCGCCATCCCAGCGGGCGTATTTGTATCTTACCGCGAGAAAAAAGTCTTGTAAATAAGAGTAAACGTTTCTTAACGTCCGCTTCCCGAAAGTCATATTTTCCTTTATTTACAACATATAAAAGCCCCGTGAAGTGTCGATTTTCGTCGCCGTCTTTTTTCTTGTAGAGAAACTCACAAATTGGAAAGAAGCACCCCTCCTCGAGGGGTGCTTCCGGTTTGATCCGGTTGTTATGCGGCGCTCAGTCGCCCTCCCGCATGCGGTAGCCCACACCGACCTCGGTGAAGATGTACTGCGGCTGGCCGGGCTTATCCTCAATCTTGCGGCGGATGTTCGCCATGTTCACGCGGAGGATCTGGTTATCGGTCTTGGCCTTCGGCCCCCAGAGCTCGCGGATGATGAAGTCATAGGTCAGCACCTTGCCCGCGTATTTGCCGAGCAGGGCGACGATCTTATACTCGTTGACCGTGAGCTTGGCGTTCTCACCGCGCTTGAGCACCTGGTGCTTGTCATAGTCGATCGTCAGCTCGCCGACGGTGAACTTGCCCGACTGCGCGATCTGCGAATTGGGCAGGGCCGTGCGCGTGTGGCGGATGGCCGTTCGGATGCGGGCGAGGAGCTCCGACGTGCCGAAGGGCTTGACGAGGTAGTCGTCCGCGCCGTAGTCGAGGGCTTCAACCTTGTCGTGCTCGTGCGTGCGGGCGGAGACGACGACCACCGGCAGGTTCGACCACTTGCGCACGGATTTGAGCACCTCCAGCCCGTCCATATCCGGCAGCCCCAGATCCAGAACGATCAGATCCGGACAGTGCGAGGAGATCATGGTCAGCGCCTCCTCGCCGCTGCGGACGATGATGGTGTCATAGCCGTTGGCCGTGAGGATCATGGAGATGAAGTTGCTGATGCTCTGCTCGTCCTCAACGATCAGAACCTTATCCTTGATTTTCATGGGGTTCCTCCTTCATTGGCAGATATACCTGAAACACGGCGCCGCCCTGTTTGCTGCTGCGGGCCGTGATCCGTCCCTGATGCGCTCTCACAACCGCCTGACAGGCGGAGAGACCGATGCCCATGTTGCGGCGCTTGTCCCCCTGCTCCGGTGGGCAGAAATAGCCGTTGAAGATGCGCGCCTGCAGCTCCGGCGGCAGTCCCACGCCGTTATCGGCGACGGTGAAGCATGCCTCGCGGTGGATTCTCTCGAGCGAGATATCGATATGCGTGGTCGTCTCGCCGTGGAGCGCGGCGTTTTCGAGCAGGTTCGTGAGCACCTGCTCGATGAGCAGCGGATCCATCGGCACGAGCAGAAACTCGTCCGGCAGGTGGACGGAGACATCGATCGCCGGCCAGCGGCGGCGGAACTTGGCAACCGCACCCTCGATCACCTCCTCGGCGGCCTCGGGCGTTTTGGTCACGCAGGCATTCTCCGAGCCGATCCGCGTGATGGAGAGGAGATTTTCCACGATCCGGATGAGCCACTGTGCCTCCTGATTTGCGCTCTGAATCAGCTCGTGGCGCTGCGCGGGGGTAATCGTCTCCTCCTGCTCAAGCAGGACGTTCGTCGCACCGACGATGCCGGTCAGCGGTGTGCGGATATCGTGCGACACGGCGCGCAGGAGCCCGGCATAGAGCTTTTCGCGCTCCGCCTCGCGCGAGACGGCATCAAGCTGCTTGGCGCGGCTGGTGAGGATGCCGGTGAGGATGCTGATCGTCATCATGACGAGAAACGTCACCGGAAAGCCCGAGAGCGTGAAGCTGATATGCCAGTACGGCTCGGTAAAGATATAGTCCACGCTCAGCACGCCGAGCACCGCGTCGAGCAGGCTGAAGAGAAAGCCGTCTGTGAAAAACGCCGTCAGAAAGACATCGAGCAGGAAAATCATGGCGACGTAGCTCGTGGCCTTGCTCGTGTCGAAGTGACGCAGAATCAGGCAGACAAACACCGACGCGGCATAGAGCAGGAACGAGATGAAAAAATCCTTCGGCGAATAGAGCAGTAGTTCGCGGGACAGGTGCGTCTTTTTCTGCCACCGCTTGGGCCAGGAAAGGCGCATGGCATAGGCTCCTTTCTCGTGTGTTTTTTTAAGTTTATTATAGCATATCTTCGTATAAAGATTTCGTTAAATATGTGTTAAGAGTGGTGCCGCTTTTCGGTAAGGGCAAACAGTGTCCGCCGCGCTTGACAAAGTGGTGCGGGTCTGCTATGCTGGAGATAATCAAATAGAGTGCAATGAGATGTTTGAGTCATGCAGAGCAGCGCAGGAGCCCCCTGCGCTGGTTTTGCGTGGCTTTTTTGCATGAAAGGGAGTGTTTTCTATGTGGGATGCCGTGGTGATCGGCGGCGGCGTGATCGGCTGCGCGGTGGCGCGTGAGCTGAGCCGCTACGCAGGGAAGATCTGTCTCGTGGAGCGCAATGAGGACGTCTGCACCGGGACGAGTAAGGCCAACTCCGCCATCGTCCACGCAGGCTTCGACGCGATGCCGGGGACGAAGAAGTCGCGCTTCAACGTGGAGGGCAGCCGGATGATGGAAGAGCTCAGCCGCGAGCTGGACTTCTCCTACCGCCGCTGCGGTGCGCTGGTGCTGTGCTTCGAGGAATCCGGCCTGCCGCAGCTGCGTGAGCTGCTGCGCCGGGGCGAGGAAAACGGCGTCGAGGGGCTTGAGATTCTCTCGGGCGAGCGGCTGCGCGCGATGGAGCCCGCCGTGTCGGAGGATGTCGTGGCCGCGCTGTGGGCGCCGACGAGCGCGATTGTCTGCCCCTTCGGCCTGACGATCGCGCTGGCGGAGAACGCCGCGGCCAACGGCATCGAATTTCGCTTTGACACGCGCGTGGACGCTATCCGCCGCGAGGGGGATCACTTCGTCCTCTCCACGACGGGCGGCGAGATGGAGACGCGCACCGTCATCAGCGCAGCGGGCGTCTACGGTGACGTACTGCACAACCAGCTTTGCCCCGACGATCCGCGCACGATCGTCCCGCGCAAGGGCGAATACTGCCTGCTCGACCGGCGCGACGGCGCGCTGGTGGGGCGGACGATCTTCCAGCTGCCGGGGAAGCTCGGCAAGGGCGTGCTCGTCTCGCCGACAGTGCACGGGAACCTGCTCATCGGCCCGACCGCGACCGATCAGGAGGATCGCGATGGCACGGACACGACGCAGGCCGGGCTCGACTACGCCGTCTCCACCGCGGAGCGGAGCGTCCCGCACCTGCCGATGCGCGACGTGATCACGAGCTTCGCGGGGCTGCGCGCCCACCTCACCGGCGGCGACGACTTCGTGATCGGCGAGAGCTGCGGCGGCTTTTTCGAGGCGCTCGGCATCGAGTCGCCGGGGCTGTCGTCGGCACCGGCCATCGGCGCATATCTGGCGCGGGCCGCGGCGGAAAAGCTGGGGCTCGCCGAAAAGGCAGACTTTAACCCCCGGCGGCGCGGGATCCCGCACCTGAAGGAGCTGCCCTTTGCCGAGCGGCAGGCGCTCGCGGCACAGAACCCCGCCTACGGCAACATCATCTGCCGCTGCGAGGGAATCTCCGAGGGCGAAATTGTGGAGGCCATCCACCGCGTGCCGGGCGCGCGGTCGCTTGACGGCGTCAAGCGGCGCGTGCGCGCCGGGATGGGACGCTGTCAGGGCGGCTTCTGCGGGCCGCGCGTGATGGAAATTCTCTCGCGTGAGCTGAGTGTCCCGCAGACGGAGCTGACGAAAGCGGGCGGCGAAAGCCGTCTGCTCGTGGGGAAAACGAAGGAGGTGCAGGCATGAAAGAGGTACAGCTGGCCATCATCGGCGGCGGCCCTGCGGGGCTGGCTGCGGCCGTCGCCGCGCGGCGCGCGGGCGTGGAGGATATCCTGATCCTCGAGCGCGACCGTGAGCTCGGCGGCATCCTGAACCAGTGCATTCACGCGGGCTTCGGTCTGCACACGTTCGGGCAGGAGCTGACCGGCCCGGAATATGCCCACCGCTTCATCGAGCAGGTGCAGGCGCTGGAGATCCCATACTGGCTGAACACGATGGTGCTCGATATCTCGCCCGAGCGTGTGCTGACCGTGACGGGGCGCGAGCGCGGGCTGCAGCAGATCCGCGCGCAGGCGGTCATCCTCGCGATGGGCTGCCGCGAGCGGCCGCGCGGGGCGCTGAACATCCCCGGCTACCGCCCGGCGGGCATCTACTCGGCGGGCGCGGCGCAGCGGCTCGTCAACATGGAAGGACTGATGCCCGGGCGCGAGGTCGTGATCCTCGGCTCCGGCGACATCGGCCTGATTATGGCGCGGCGCATGACGCTCGAGGGCGCACACGTCCACGCCGTGGCGGAGGTCATGCCGTATTCCGGCGGGCTCAAGCGCAACATCGTGCAGTGTCTGGAGGATTTCAATATTCCCCTGTACCTCTCCACGACCGTGGTGAACATTCTCGGCCGTGAACGCGTCGAGGGCGTCGTGCTCGCGCAAGTGGATGAGAACCGCCGCCCCATTCCGGGGACGGAGCGCACCATCCCGTGCGACACGCTGCTGCTCTCGGTCGGCCTGCTGCCGGAAAACGAGCTCTCGGGTGCGGCGGGCGTCACGCTCGACCGCGTGACGGGCGGCCCGGTCGTCGCGGACGACCTCTCGACGAGCATCCCGGGCGTGTTCGCCTGCGGCAACGTCCTGCACGTCCACGATCTGGTGGACTTTGTGAGTAAAGAGGCCGCGCAGGCCGGCGAGAGCGCCGCGCGGTATCTCGCCGGCGCGGCGCGCGGCGAAACGATCCGGCTCGAGGGGCACAATGGCGTGCGCTACACCGTCCCGCAGCTGCTCGACCCGGTACACATGGCGGACACCGTCACCGTACGCTTCCGCGTGGCGCAGCCGCGGCAGAATGCGGCGCTCTGCGCCTACGCGGGCGGCAGGCTCCTGCGGCGCGTACCGCGCCGGGTGCTCACGCCCGGTGAGATGGAGCAGTTCGTCCTGCGGCGGGAGGAGATCCCGGCCGGGACGCAGACAATCACCTTTACGGTAGAGGAGGGAGCGCAATGAGTACGCGGAATCTGACGTGTATCGGCTGCCCGATGGGCTGCCAGCTGACGGCGGAGCTCGCGGGCGGCGAGGTCGTGTCCGTGCGCGGAAACACCTGCGCGCGGGGCGAGGCCTATGCCCGCAAGGAGTGCGCCCACCCGGCGCGGACGGTGACGGGGACGGTGCGCTGCGAGGGTGGCGTGCTCCCGGTCGTGTCCGTCCGGACGGCGGACGAGGTGCCGAAGGAGAAGGTCTTCGACGTGGCGCGGGCGCTCGGTGCCGTGACGGTGCGCGCGCCGCTGCACATCGGCGACGTGGTGCTCGCTGATGCCGCGGGCACGGGTGTCGCCGTCGTCGCGACGAAAGAGGTCGCGGCAAAGTAAAATCATCGGTTCAGGGGCTCGGGAAGGAAACACGAGAAAGAGGTGCGGCGAATTTTTCGCCGCACCTCTTGTTTTTTATGGTCAGATCGTGGTACGATATTTTATATGTCCACTGAAACGGAGGGTTGCCCGATGCGCCATGCACTCGTCACGACACTGGAAAATACGCCCGTGATTCCCGCAGTCAAGTCGCCGGAGGAGCTGCCCGCGGCGCTGCGCGCCGAGGGGGGCGTGGTGTTTCTGCTGTGTGGAGATATTCTGAACATCGGTGAGCTGATCGCGCGGGTACACGCGGCAAACCGCCGCGCCGTCGTCCACGCCGACCTCGTGGCGGGGCTGGCCCCGCGCGAGATTGCGGTGGACTTTCTCCAGTGCTGCGGCGCGGACGGGATCATCTCGACGCGGCCGCTGCTCATCCGCCGCGGGCGGGAGCTGGGGCTGTTGACGGTGCTGCGCGCATTCGTGATCGACTCAAAGGCGATTGAGAGCCTTGCGCGCGAGGCGGAGAGCGCCGCGCCGGACGTGGTGGAGATGCTGCCCGCGCCGATGCCGCGCGTCGTGCGCCGTCTGGCGCAGTCGCTGCGCGCGCCGCTCATCGCGGGCGGACTCATCACCGACAAGGAGGATGTGCTCGCTGCGCTCTCGGCGGGAGCACTGTGCGTCTCGACATCGGATGAGACCCTCTGGAGTATATAAAAAAGTGCCCGCGGCTGGGCGGGCAGGAACGTGGCTTTTCAAAAGCCATGTGAAAATAAAAAAGCCACGCGCTGTGGCGTGGTGACTTCTGTGAGCGATTACCGCTGGCTGGGCTGCCATTCGCCCTCATCGGCGAAGATCATGTCATCCAGATCGCTCAGGATCCAAGTTTTGATCATAATTTCTATCACGCCTCCTTTCTTCTCAGGATCTGTCTGCATTATAACGCGGCGTGATCAGAAAAGCAAGATAAAATTTCTACATTCTTTACAAAAACAGCAAAATGAATTTTGATGATTTGCACAATTTTCTCTTGCGTTTTGGACGCAAGGTTCCTATAATAAGAGTATTGCAGCGCACAGGAGGGAGGCGCGGAGGATGAAGCGCAGACGGCTGCGGCGACTCGCTGCAGCGGTGACTGCTCTGCTGGTTCTGGCAATGCTCTGGTGGGGCAACAACAGTCTCTCAACCGAGGAATACACCTACACATCCGAGCGCCTGCCGGACGGATGGGACGGGGCACGCATCGTCGTGCTGACCGACCTGCACGGCAAGCAGTTCGGTACCGATAATGTCCGCCTGCTCGAGGCCGTGCAGGCGGCAAAGCCCGATCTCATCGCCGTCTGCGGCGACCTCGCGGACGAGCACTCGGGCGTGGATTTTGTGCCCGCGCTGATGCGCGGACTCGTCGCGATTGCGCCGACGTACTACGTCTCCGGCAACCACGAGTGGGCCGCCGGGCTGATGCCCGCGCTGCGGCAGATTTTTCAGCAGATGGGCGTGACGTATCTGCGCAACACCGCCGTCACGGCGGAGCGCGGCGGGGACACGATCGTCCTCGCGGGGATCGACGACCCGAACGGCTACGCCGATCAGAAAACGCCCGAGCAGGTGGCCGCCGACGTTTACGGCACCTACGGCGAGCCCTTCTGGCTCCTGCTGGCGCACCGGAACAACCTCTTCAGCGGCGAATACTGCCGCCTCGGCGCGGATCTGACGCTCAGCGGCCACGGACACGGCGGCATCTGGCGCCTGCCGTGGTTGAACGAGGGGCTCTTCGGCGCGCACGGGGTGCTGTTCCCGTCGTTTACAAACGGCCTTTACCGCTGCACGGACGGCGATACGCCGGGCGCGGCGGTGTTTGTCTCGCGCGGGCTGGGGGCGAACCCCCATTTCGTGCCGCGCATTTTCAACCGCCCCGAGGTGGCGGTGGTCATTCTACAGAAAGCAAGCTGACGGTATGAAGGAATTTTACGCGGGAAAACTGGATATCGCCGTGATCGGCGCGGGGCACGCCGGGATCGAGGCGGCGCTCGCCGCCTCGCGGCTGGGGCTGGAGACGGCGGTCTTTACCATCAACCTCGACGCGGTCGGCAACATGCCCTGCAACCCCGCCATCGGCGGCACGGGCAAGGGCCACCTTGTCCGCGAGCTCGACGCGCTGGGCGGCGAGATGGGCCGCGCGGCCGACCGCGCGTGCATCCAGTACCGGATGCTCAACCGCGGCAAGGGCCCGGCGGTCTGGTCGCTGCGCGCGCAGGCCGACCGGCGGCTCTATCAGCAGGTCATGAAGCACACGCTCGAACAGACGCCGCACCTGCAGCTGCGGCAGGCGGAGGTCGTCGACCTGCGCGCCGAGGACGGGCACGTCTCGCAGATTGTCCTGCGCACGGGCGCGGTCTACGGCGTGCGGGCCGCCGTGATCTGCACGGGGACGTATCTGCACGGGCGGACGATCGTGGGCGAGTGTATCGAAGACTCCGGCCCCGACGGGATGCACGCCGCCGGGCCGCTTGCGGATGCGCTTGCGCGGCTGGGTCTGCGGCTGCGGCGCTTCAAGACGGGGACGCCGCCGCGCGTCAACCGCCGCAGCATCGACTTTTCCAAAATGCAGCTGCAGCCGGGGGACGACGATGCCCTCCCCTTCAGCTTTGAGACGGCGCACGCACCGGAAAACCGCGCCGTGTGCTACCTGACCTATACGACGGAGGAGACCCACCGCATCATCCGCGAAAATCTCGACCGCAGCCCGATCTATGCGGGCGTGATCGAGGGGATCGGCCCGCGGTACTGCCCGTCGATCGAGACGAAGGTCGTGCGCTTTGCCGACAAGCCCCGCCACCAGCTCTTCATCGAGCCGATGGGGCTCGACACGGAGGAGATGTACATCCAGGGCTTCTCCTCCTCCATGCCCGAGGAGGTGCAGCGCGAGATGCTGCACTCCGTGCCGGGGCTGGAGCACGCGGAGATGATGCGTCCGGCCTACGCCATCGAGTATGACTGCGTCGACCCGACGGAGCTGCTGCCGACGCTCGAGAGCAAGAAGGTCGCGGGTCTCTACGGCGCGGGGCAGTTCAACGGCTCGTCGGGCTATGAGGAGGCGGCGGCGCAGGGCTTCGTCGCGGGCGTGAACGCCGCGCTGAAGCTCCTCGGCCGTGAGCCGATGGTCTTAAAGCGCAGCGAGAGCTACATCGGCACGCTCATCGACGACCTCGTCACAAAGGGGACGGAGGAGCCGTACCGAATCATGACGAGCCGGTCGGAATACCGCCTGCTCCTGCGGCAGGACAACGCGGACGCGCGCCTGTGTCCCATCGGGCACCGGATTGGGCTCGTCCCGGACGAGCGGATGCGCCGCGTGGAGGAGAAATACGGGGCCGTGCAGCGCGAGATTGCCCGCCTGACGCGCACGGGCGTCCACGGAAGCGACGCGCTCAACGCGATGCTCGAGAGCCGCGGCACAGCGGCGGTACACGACGGCTGCCGACTGATCGACCTGCTGCGCCGGCCGCAGGTGCGCTACGACGATCTGCGCCCCTTCGACCCGGACGCCCCGGCGCTGGACGCGGCGGTGCGCGAGCAGGTGGAGATCTCCGTCAAGTACGAGGGCTATATCCGCCGTCAGACGGCGCAGGTCGAGGAGTTTGAAAAGCTCGAGCGGCGGCGCATCCCGGCGGACGCGGACTACGCGGACATTCAGGGGCTGCGGCTCGAGGCGCGCGAAAAGCTCAGCGCCATCCGCCCGCAGAACCTCGGACAGGCCAGCCGCATCAGCGGCGTGTCCCCGGCGGACATTGCGGCGCTGATGATCTGGCTGCACGCGCGCGGAAAGGACGGCGAAGCATGAGCGTTCTGGATCTGACACACACCATCTCGGGCGAGATGCCCGTCTATCCCGGCACGGAAAAGCCGGTGCTCACGACGGCCTGCACGATCGAGACAGCGGGCTATCGCGAGACGCTACTGCACATGTACTCCCACACCGGGACGCACATGGACGCGCCCGCGCACATGATCGCCCACGGCCGCACGCTCGATTCCTACGGGGTGGAGAAGTTCGTGGGGCCGGGCTTCGTGCTCGACTGCCGCGGGCGGCAGGAGATCCCGCTTGCGCTTCTGCGCGCGCACGAGGAGGATATCCGCCGCGCGGAGTTTCTGCTCTTCTGCACGGGCTGGGACAGGCTCTGGGGAAAAGACGGTTACTACGAAAACTTCCCCTGCCTGACGGCGGAGGCCGCGCGGTTCGTCGCCTCGCTCCCGCTCAAGGGCGTTGGCGAGGACTCGATCTCCCTCGACCCGTGCGACAGTGCCGATTTTCCCAACCACATGGCGCTGCTGGGCGCGGATTTTGTCAACACGGAAAACTTAACCGGTATCGATGCGCTGATCGGGAAACGCTTTACGTTCCTGACCATGCCGCTGAAATTTGAAAACGCCGACGGCTGCAGCTGCCGCGCGGCGGCGATTACCACTGAGGAGGCTGAATAAACAACATGGGTAAGCTGAGATTTTACTTTGCGCTGTGGATGGCGAAGCTGTCGATCCCGGCGCTGGCCATCACGCACCACAACGGGACGGACTTCCCCGGTTCGCTCGCGCTGAAGATCTGCCCGGACTTTCTGAAGTACGTCGGAAAGCCCGAGACGATCGTGGCCATCACCGGCACGAACGGCAAGACGACCGTGAGCAACATGCTCTCGGGTCTGCTCGAGAGCGAGGGACGGCACGTCGTGACGAACCGCACCGGCTCGAACATCGTCTCCGGCATCGCGACGGCGCTGCTGCGCGGCTGCAATCTCGCGGGCAAGGTGACGAAGTACGACATCGCGGTGCTGGAGGTGGACGAGCGCTCGTCGCTGCGGATCTATCCGTATGTCCAGCCCGACTTCGTCGCGATCACGAACCTCTGCCGCGACTCGACGATGCGCCACGCGCACCCGGACTTCATCGCGAGCATCATCTCGCAGGCCATGCCGGAAAAGACGACGCTCATTCTGAACGCCGACGATCTCATCTCCGACACGGTTGCGCCGCAGAACAAGCGCGTCTACTTCGGCATCGACCGCATGCCCGGCGACGTGACGGACTGCGTGAATCTGCTCAACGACCGCCAGATCTGCCCGAAGTGCAGCGCGAAGCTGCAGTATACCTACCGCCGCTATCACCACATCGGCCACGCCGTCTGCCCGGCCTGCGGCTTCCACTCCCCGGACGCGCAGTATCTGGCGCAGAACGTCGACATCGCGGGCGGCACGCTGCAGCTGCGTGAGGGCGAGGACGTGCGCGAATACAAGCTCATCAGCGACAGCATTTTCAACATCTACAACATGGTCACGGTCATCGCCGTGCTGCGTCAGCTGGGCTACAGCGAGGAGAAGGTACACGAGATGATGGCGCATGCCGCCGTCCCCTCCACCCGCCACGGCGACCATCAGGTCGGCGGCTTCCACATCATCACCCAGATGTCCAAGGGGCTGAACGCCTTCGCAACCTCCCGCGCGTTTGACTATATCGCGGGTCTGCCGGGGCAGAAGGAGCTGTTCCTGATGATCAACGACCAGGCCTGCGAAAAGCGCTGGTCGGAGAACGTCTGCTGGCTGTACGACACGGATTTCGAGTTTCTGAACCGCGACGACGTCGTGCAGATTGTCTGCACGGGCAAGCGCGGGCTGGACTACAAGCTGCGCATGCTGCTGGCGGGGATCCCCGCTGAGCGCATCTGCTACGAGCCGGATGATCTGAAGGCGCTGGAGCTGCTGCAGTTCCGTCCGGGCGACGAGATCTGCCTGCTGCACGACGTGGAGGTGGATCAGACGGAGCGCATCTACAACCGCCTCGCCGAGCTGGCCGAGGCGCACAGCAAGCACGAGGAGGTGCAGGCATGAAAATCGAAGTTCTCTATCCGGAGATCTGCAATCTCTACGGCGATCTCGGCAATATCCGCTATCTGCAGAAAAGCTGCCCGGAGCTCGAGGTCGTGGAGACGGATCTGAAGTCCCGCCCCGCGTTTCTTGACGGCGGCGTGGATCTGGTCTATGTCGGCTCAGCGACGGAGCGCGGGCTGCAGCTGCTGGTCGAGGCGCTGACGCCCTACCGCGACGCGCTCGCGGACTATGTCGACGCCGGGAACCGCATGCTCGCGACGGGCAACGCGCTCGACGCGCTGGGCAAGTACGTCGACATCGACGGCAAGCGCGCCTTCGACGGGCTGGGCCTGCTCGCGACGCACGCGGAGTACCACATGCTCAAGCGCCACAGCAGCTTCTTCCTCGGAAAGTTTCAGGACATGGACATTGTGGGCTTCAAGAGCGTGTTCGGCCACACCTATCCGGACGATGAGCTGAGCGAGGCGCTCTTCCGCGTGGAGCGCGGCATCGGCCGCCGCCCCGGCTCCGCCGCCGAGGGCTTCCGCCGCGGCGGGCTGATGGCAACGTATCTGATCGGGCCGCTGCTGGTGCTGAACCCGCCGTTTACGAAGTGGCTCCTGCGCGAGCTGGGCGCGAAGAGTGACGATCTTGCCTTCGAAGACACCGCCGTCGCGGCGTACAACGCCCGTCTGGCCGAGTTCCGCGACGAGAAGATCAACTATATCTTTTAAACTCACACAAAATGGCGCAGCCATTTTGTGTGAGAGGATTCGCTCCACTCTGCGCCTCGGCTGGCTGTGCCAGCCTGCGACGCTCGCTGCGCGCAGAGAATTTTTCTGACGCGCATGTCGCCAGAAAAATGATTTTAATTTATTCGCGGCTTGCGAGCCGCGAACTCTGTGAGACACCTTTTGTTAAGGAAATACCGGGCGGTGCGATGCACCGCCCGGGATTTCCTTATTTTTGTTTATAGCTCTTCGCGAACGAGGGCTGTCAGCTTTTCCGCGAAGTCGCGGTTCAGGCGCAGGAAGAGCGCCTGCTCCTCGGGCGTCCAGCTGGCGTAGATCCGGTTCTCCAGCTCCATGAGCCGCCCGGCGGTATCCCGCGCCAGCTGCGCGCCGCTCTCGGTCAGATAGACGCGCGTGTTGCGGCCGGGGCCGGGGGTCAGATAGAGCGTGCCGCCCTTTTCGAGCTTCTTGAGCGCGGAGTTGACGGTCGTTTTCGTCAGCCCTGTCTCCTTATAGAGCGTGCTCTGCAGGCAGCCCGGCCCGTGCGTGTGGAGCGTATAGAGAATGCACAGCTCGCTGTCGGCCAGATGCATTTTCAGCGCGGCCTCGTGATAGGCGCAGCCGATCAGCGACTCGATGGCGTTATATTCATGGCTGTAGGACACGGTGAAATTCCTCCCTTCCGCGCTCAGGCATAGCCGTACTTCTTCCAGTTGCGCGCGAAGCAGTACCACGACAGGAAGAGCGCAAGCAGCTCGGCGAATATCACCGCGCCCCACACGCCATCCACGCCCAGCACCAGCGGCAGCAGCACAACCGCCGCGATCTGGAACACCAGCGTCCGCGCAAACGAGATGAGCGCGGAGGTAAATCCGTCGTTGAGCGCGGTGAAGAACGAGGACGCGTAGATGTTAAAGCCCACCAGCAGGAAGGAAATAGCGTAGATGGCGAAGGCTCGCTGCGTGACGGCGAGCAGGTTCACGTCATACGAGACGAAAATCATCGCGAGCGGCCGCGCGAGCAGTTCGGCCGCCGCCGTGAGCACCGCGCTCAAAACGCCGATCAGGCGCAGGCTCTTGCGCAGCAGCCCCTGCAGCTCCGTCCGGTTCCCCGCGCCGTAGTGATAGCCCACGATGGGCGAGCTGCCCATCGAATAGCCGAGGAAGATGGACACAAAAATGAAGTTCACGTACATGATCACGCCGAACACCGCCACGCCGTCCGAGCCCATCAGGCGCATGAGCTGCCAGTTATAGAGCATGTTGACGATGGACATGGAGATATTCGTCATGAACTCCGAGGCGCCGTTGCTGCCGGCCTTGGCGATGGCGCGCAGGTCGAGCCGCGCGCGGCAGAGCCGGAGCTTGCTCTTGTTGGGGAAGATGAAGTAGAGCAGCGGAATCACGCCGCCGATATACTGGCTGATGGTTGTGGCGAGAGCCGCGCCGACCACGCCGAGCCGCAGCACCGCGATGAACAGCGCGTCGAGCACGATGTTCGTCACGCCCGCGGCGATCGTGATATACAGGCCGAAGTGCGGCCGCTCCGCCGTCACGAGGAAGCTCTGGAACGCGTTTTGCAGCATGAAGGGGATGAGCGCGATGAGAATGACGCGCCCATAGCTCACGCAGTAGGGCAGGAGTGTCTCGTCCGCGCCAAGCAGGCGGGCGACGGACTCAAGGAACAGCAGGCCGAGCACCGTGAAAATCGCGCCGAGCGTGATGAGCACGTATGTGAGCAGTGAGAACGTCTCGTTGGCTTTGCGCTCATTGCCGGCGCCGAGCATATACGCCACGAGTGCGCTGCCGCCGGTACCGAGCATAAAGCCCACCGCGCCGAGGATCATCAGAAATGGCATGATGAGGTTGACGGCGGCGAAGGGATCCGCGCCGACGAAGTTGGAGACAAAAACGCCGTCCACCACGCCGTAGATGGACAAAAAGGCCATCATGACGATGGACGGGAGCGTAAAGCGGAGCAGCTTGCCATAGGTGAAGTGCTCCGAGAGCTGGATGTTCATGGGTTCCTCCCGTGTGCGAAGCATGTCCGAAATCGGACGATTGCCAGTATAGTACGATTTCGGACAACTGTCAAGAGAAAAATCCGCGCCGCGGGGCTTGTTCTTCCCCACGGCGCGGATGAAAATCGCACGGCTTTTTAGTCGTTCGTGTAGTTGTCGAAGTAGCCCTGGATATAGACGATGGGCGTGCCCTTGTCGCCGGAGCCGCTCGTCAGGTCGCAGAGCGAGCCGATCAGGTCGGTCAGGTGGCGGGGCGTCGTGCCCTCGGAGACCATGTTGCCGACAAGGCTGACCTCCGCGTCCTTCTCGCGGATCTTCTGCGCGACCGCCTGCTGCAGCGCTTCGCCGCTCAGGTCGCCGAACTCGTGGTCAGCCAGATACTTCAGCTTCAGCTCGTTGGGCGTGCCCTCAAGCCCCTTGGTATAGCCGGGGGAGACGACGGGGTCGGCCAGCTCCCAGATCTTGCCGGCGGGATCCTTGAATGCGCCGTCGCCATAAACCATGGCCTCGATCTGATGGCCGGTGGCCTCGCACATGCGGCGGCCGATGGCTTCGGCCACGGCCTGCGCGTCGCGCGGGAAGAGCTTGACACGGCTGTCGTCGGCCTTGTTGCTGCCGAGCAGGCCGTACTGCGGGTTATAGCCGCTGCCGTCCACGGGGGCGGTCAGCAGGTCATCCAGACCCAGCACGACCTTCGCGCCCGCGGCCTTGAGCAGGCGCTTGCTGCGCGCGCGGGTGTGGATGTCGCAGCAGATGACGGTGTCCGTGTAGTCGAGCACGGTCTGCACGCGGTTGGAGAAAACGATCTCCGCCTCAGCGCCCGCCTTCTCGATGATGCCCTTGTAGTAGTCGACATAGTCCACGCCCGTGAAGGGGTGGATGACCTTGCCAAAGGCGGCGCGGAAGCGCGCCAGATCGAGCACGTCGTTCCACGGGTCGATCCCGGCCTCGTCGAGCTGGTCGAGCGAGACAAGGTGGTTGCCGACCTCGTCGGACGGATAGCTCAGCACAAGCACGAGCTTCTTCACGCCCGCGGCGATGCCCTCGAGCAGGAGGGAGAAGCGGTTGCGGCTGAGGATGGGGAACGTCACGCCCACCACGTCGCCGCCGGTCTTGGCGCGCACGTCGGCGGCAATCTGCTCGGTCGTGGCGTAGTTGCCCTGGCAGCGGGCCACGACGGACTCCGTCACGGCGACGACGTCCTTGTCGCGCGGCTCGATGCCGTTTTCACGCAGGGCGGTCAGCACCGTTTCCGCGACGCCGGAGACAACATTGTCACCCTCGCGGAAAATGGGGGCGCGCACGCCTCTGACCACGGTTCCAATCGTTCTGTTCATGTTGTGTAACACTCCTTTTCAAGTGGGGATGTCTTGTCCAATTTTTTATTATAGCACGGGGCGGCAGCTCCGAAGAAATAGGAAATCGTTATGCATGGTATTAGTTTGTCTAATGCCGTGCATAACGATTGGTTCACACCAGCAGCAGGCCGATATAGATGCAGATCTGCGCCAGAGCGTTGACGCCCTGCTCGAGCCAGTTCGCGCGCGGGTCGCTCGAATCGAGCCGCCGCGCAAAGACGCACATGCAGACCATCCCCAGCGCGCCCAGCGCGAAGAACACACACGCCGGAAAGCCGCAGATCCCGGCCAGAATCGCCGCGCTGCACAGCTTCGCGCGGCCCGCGATCAGCGCCGCCAGCAGCAGAAGAAAGCCGACCGGCATGAAAATCCGCATCTGAACGAACATGGGCCAGATGTTCCTGCGGGACACGGCGGCGATCAACTTCCAAAGCACCTTCACGACGCCGGAGAGCAGGCAGATGAGCGCCCCGGTGACAAAGAGCGCACTCTGAAACAGCCGCCCCACCCGGACGGCGGACAGGCCGAAAAACACGACGGGGATCAGATCCACCAGCGCCATCACCACGCTGAACCCCTCCGGAACGGTATCCTTTGTCATTTTGTTATTTTTCATGGGATAATACATCCTTTAATTCCGCAATGATCCGCTCCAGCTCGTCGTCCGTCAGGGGGTACTGTCCAGCTTCCCGATAGGCAATCGCCTTCTCCAGCTTCAGTAGTCTCCAACCTCGCGCTTCCGCCTTGCTGCGGATTTCATGCTGCATTTTTTCAGGATCTTCTTTCCGTCTCGCTGTACGCCTTTTTTATCGACCGTGGCCAGAATATTCTGAATCAGCTCCTGCATCTTGCGCTCCTCCCCCTCATCCAAGAATGGGCAATCCCGGCCGGGACTGCCCATTCTGACGGTTTATTTTCTTATTGCGGCTCAATACAGCTTTGCGCCCGCCGGGATGTGCGGGTCGACCATGAGCAGGTGCAGTCGCTCCTCGCCCTCCTCGCTGTGAACGGCGGAGATGAGCATACCGCACGAGTCGATGCCCATCATCTGGCGCGCGGGCAGGTTGACGATGGCGATGGCGGTCTTTCCGACCAGCTCCTCGGGCTCATAGTACTCGTGGATGCCGGAGAGGATGACGCGGTCGGTGCCGGTGCCATCGTCGAGGACGAACTTCAGGAGCTTCTTGCTCTTCTTCACCGGCTCGCAGGCCTTGATTTTCACGGCGCGGAAGTCGGACTTGCTGAATGTGTCGAAGTCGACATAGTCGGCAAAGAGCGGCTCGATCTCGACATTGGAGAAGTCGATCTTCTCCTCCGCGGCGGGAGCGGCGGGAGCCGCGGGCTTTTCGGGCTTCTTGTCGGTATCGATAGGCTTCATTGTCGGGATTTTCGTGACCAGCCTTAGATAAGCTCCGCTTAGCGTCTATAAGTCCAGACCGGCATCTACTCGTTTGAAGCTGGGGTAAGCTCAGTTACGCCTAATTCAGATAGCGGAAAATCTAATGGCGTAAGCCGTGGAGTAAGCTGGCGTAAGGTGGCTTCATTTTTTTGAAAACGAGCCGTGTGCTATACTGAAACTAACCACTTAAACAGTATAACACACGGCTTATCAATCTTTTCGATGTTCATAAACAAATCGACTTGTCGGGGCGTGTCCTGTGGCACCAAGTTGATTGCCTGAATCGTGACTGAGCGAATCGGGTTCCTCCAGTCGTATCTTTTTTCAAAGAGGGCAAAAGCCGTTTTAGCGATCAGCATTGGGGATTGTGTAGGCATATCCAATGTCATTTGCCATTGCTTTGAAAAAAGTGTGTTGTCCCGTATGTGAATGGCGACTCCATCCGCACACTTTTTGTGGACACGGAGTTTGTGTCCGATGTCCTGCGTCAATTCGAGAAAGACGGGCCACACCTGCGCGTCGTTCTCCAAATCTTCGATGGTTGTAATTCCGTGTCCCACGCTCTTAACCGGAGAAACAAAGTCGGCGTTCATAACACGGGATCGGTCATTACCGTTTGCATACTGCCAAAGAGCAATTCCGTTTTTACCGAGCCGTCGGTTCAGAAAGTCAGGATCGGTCTTAGCTAAATCGCCAATGGTTCTAATGCAATAGCTAGGTTTAATGGTTACTTCAACGCCGTGATTTGCTTGGCTTGTTTTTCCGGCGGCGGTATTGTGAACTGTGCCGATCTGTGATATACTCTATTACATAATTGATAACAATATGAAAAAGCGGCGTGGGCAGGCATATTGCCCGCTCTGCACGAGGGGGTGGGAAACATACTATGAAAGAATGGGAAATCAGAACCGCCGGGGAGGTCTCGTGCGGCAGTAAAACGAAGCAGGCCTATGAGCTGATCAAGCAGAAGATACTGATGCTGGAATTTGCACCGGGGCAGCCACTCCGAGAGCTGGAGCTCAGCGAGCGGTTTTCCATGAGCCGGACGCCTATCCGTGCGGCCATCGAACGGCTGGTGGCGGATTGCTTTGTTGAGGAGACGGCAGGTAAGCGCACCATCGTGTCCGGCGTGTCGGTGGACGGCTTCATCGAGCTATATGAGATCCGAGAAGCACTGGAGATGCTGTGCGTCTCGTTGGCAGCGTATGCATGGCAGGATCACAGAGAGATAGAGCAGGCGCGGGAGCTGATACAGCGTCAGTTTGAACTGGCAAGGCAGACGCCGGTGGACTCTCGGGCTGTACAGGAGGTGGATCGCGCTTTTCACCGGGTGCTGGCTCATATGTCCGGCAACAAGCTGCTGGAACGGGAAACGGTGTGGATCTATGATCTGTGCCTGCGATATATTTTCTACTCTATGCACTTGAACTGGTCCACTCGCATTGCTCAGGAACACAAGGAGATCATTGACGCCGTTGAACGTCGAGACAGCCATCTGGCTCAGGCTCATGTACGCAATCACTTATCAAAGGTGAAGGACGCGGTGCTCATGGGTCTTGCAAAGGGCTTTGATCCCTCCGTGGAGCTTCAGAACGCCCAGGAAGGCTACACCATCCGCCCCCACACGGAGTGGGCAGACTGAGTATACCCACACAAAGAGCACCCCGTCGGATCCTGCGGGATCTGACGGGGTGCTCTTTGTGTGTCAAGGGCCGGCGAAAGAATGGTGGAGGGAGGTAATGGCCAGGGAAAGAAACGCCGGCCAGCGAATCATAGCTCTTGGTCGATCTGCCGCAGAATGGACACAGCCTTTTGCAGCACGTCCATGGAGGAGGCATACGACAGACGTACATATCCCTCGCCGTTGCGGCCAAAGGCGGTGCCGGGGATGGTGGCCAGCCGGTACTTGTCAATGGCGTAGGCGCAGAACTCGTCGGCGGTCATGCCCGTCTTTTTGATGTTCATGAAGATATAGAAGGCACCCTCCGGCTTTTTGCAGCTGAAGTGCTGCAGCTTGTTGATCTCCTCCACCAGATAGTCGCGGCGGTGCTTGAACTCCTGCCGCATCCGTTCAATGGAGCCGTCCTCCTCCAGTAGACCGGCCACGCCGGCATACTGCACGAAGGTGGTGGCTCCGGCGGTCATGTAGAAGGACAGTCGGTTCATGGGCTCGATCATGTACTCCGGCGCGGCGATATAGCCCAGACGCCAGCCGGTCATGGCCATGCTCTTAGAGAAGCCGTTGAGCACGATAGAGCGTTCCTTCATGCCCGGCAGGGAGGCGATGCTCACCAGCTCCTGCTGCTCATCGTATACAAAGCGGTCATAGATCTCGTCGCTGAGCACCAGCAGATCGTGCTCCTTGGCGATGGCGGCGATGGCCTCCAATGAGACGCGGCTCAGCACACCGCCAGTGGGGTTGCTGGGAGAGACAATGACCAGCATCTTTGTCTTATCGGTAATGAGAGAGCGAATCTGCTCCACGTCGACCTGATAGTTGTTCTCCTCCAGCAAGTCATATTTTTTGATGACGGCACCTGCGATACTGGGAATCTCGGAGTACGTCAGATACACAGGATCGGGCACCAGCACCTCGTCGCCGGGATTCAGCGTGCTCAGCAGTGCCACGAACATACCCTGCGCCACGCCGGTGGTAACAGAGATCTCGGCGGGCGTGTAGTGCAGATCGTTTTCCTTGGATAGCTTCTGGCAGATAGCCTCCTTCAGCTCCTCGATGCCGGAACCGTCGGTGTAGCGGGTCTTGCCCTCGTCCAGTGCCCGCTTGCAGGCGTCTATAATGTACTGAGGCGTGTCGAAGTCAGGCTGTCCCAGAGTCAGACCGGTGACGGAGATACCCTGCGCCGCCAACTCGGCACATTTGCTGAACACCACGCGAGTGCCGGACGTATGCAGGTTCTCCAGCCTGTGTGCCTGTTTGAATTCCATAAAATGCTCCTCCTTTATCTGCTTGCTGCTTTGCAGCCCTTGTTACTTCTGAGTGTTATTGCCGCCGGGGACGAATACACACTGGTCATAATTGCCGGTGAAATAGTTGCGAATATCGGCGCAGCACTGAAGCCGTCCGTCACGCGCGGATTCCTGAGAATAGAAGGCCACGTGGGGCGTCAGGATCACGTTGTCGCGGTTGGCCAGCGGGTGGGTATTCAGGTCGGGATACTCGTCGGTGAGCACATCCAGATAGGCGTAGGAGATCTTGCCGCTGTCAATGGCGTCGATCATCTCCTGCTCCACCACGACGCCGCCGCGGGCGGAGTTGATGAATACCAGATGGTCGGGGATCTCGTCGAATAGCTCCTTGCCGATGAGGTGCTCTGTGCCGTTGACCAGCGGCACGTGCAGGCTGATGTAGTCGCACTCGCGGAAAAGCGTTTTCATATCCACCATGGTGACGCCGTACTGGTCGCCGATGGACTGGTCGATGTAGGGATCTGCCGCCAAAATGCGCACGTTGAAGCCGGACAGGTTCTTGGCTACCAGCCGCGCAATCTGGCCGAAGCCCGCCAGTCCCACTGTCTCGGCGTTGAAACGGTGGATGTCAGGGCATACGGAGTAGTCCCACTTCTTATCTCGCCGCACACTGCGGTCATAGGCGAACAGCCGCTTGTTGTGGGCTAAAATACAGGCGGTAACGTAGTCCGCCACGTCGATGGAAAAGGCACTTCGCAGATGTGTGACGGAGATGCCGCGAGCTTTGGCGGCCTCTAAATCCACATAATTGTATCCCATGCTCTTGCAGGCGATGAGCTTCAGATTGGGCAGCGCGTTGATGACCCGGGCGGTCAATGGCTCGAAGATACCCATGACGGCGTCGGCGTCCTGACAATACTGGATAATGTCCTCCTCGGTGGAGCATACATGCTCCACCACCTCGCATACGCCCTCGAGTGCCTTGCGCTCCAGTTCGATGCCGTCATTATAGTGAAACATGCGCACAGCTTTATACATACCAAAACCCTCCGGAACAATAAATTGGATACACTGATTATAGTGGCTGCATACAAAATCGTCAAGCTGTAAAAAGCGATATATGGCAAAAGCAAGGATGGAAACAGAGCAATATTCTAAAGAAATAAATCTACAAAACTTCGGTATATTAAGGATTACAGCAATTTTTTAACGTAAAATATGGAAAGAAATGGGCGATAAGGTTTTGTCAGATGCACAAAAAGAGACGAGCCATTTTGTGCCAAACGGCAAAATTGCAGAAACAATATTGCATACAATTATTGAGGGTGCTATAATGACCGCAATGACAGGTCTGTGCCATCGAGGAGGTATATATGAAGCAAAAGGCTGATCTAATATTAAAAAACGGTGCAATATACACCATGGTGTGCGAAAACAGCGTGGTGGAAGCACTGGCCGTTCATAACGGTAAGATTGTATACACTGGAACGACAGAGGAGGTGCTGGCTCACTGCGAAGCCCCGCAGGTTGTGGATTTGCAGGGAAAGACCGTGCTTCCGGGCATGGGCGATTCCCACCTCCACTTCTTTGCCTACTGCCAGACCCACACCACGGTGGATCTGGGCGGCTGCACCAGCAAGGCTGAGGTCATCGGCAAGCTGGCGGCTCGGGCGGCGGAAACGCCCAAGGGTCAGTGGATCAAGGGCTCTAATTATGATGAGTCCAAGTGGGACGCTGACAACGACCACCTGCCCACCAAGGCGGATTTGGATATGGTCAGCCTTGACCACCCGGTGATGATGAAGCGGGTGTGCCTGCACACCGCCGTGGCCAACACCGCCGCTCTGGCTGCTGCCGGCATCGGCAGGGGCTACACCTTTGGTCCCGGCGGTCTGGTGGAGCTGGATGAGGACGGTGTGCCCAACGGCATCCTGCGGGAGCAGGCGACTAAGATCTTCGACGAGCTGATCCCCGACCCCGCCAAGATCCCGGAGGTCAAAGAGAAGATCATGCGAGAGGCATTGGAGGAGGCGTCCAGTCAAGGTCTGACCACCATCCACACCTACGCCGCAGAAATATGGAAGTACACGGAGGATCCGGAGGACTACCTTTGCTTGGATCGAAAGGGTCAGCTGCCCCTGCGCGTGGTAATCTATCTGGATACCTTCTACCGCAAGCCCTATCTGACCCGCCGCGAGATGGACGACCCTTATCACAAGGTGTGCTACGGCGGCCACAAGGTTTTTTCCGACGGATCTCTTGGCTCCCGTTCTGCCAAGCTGCTGGCACCGTACAGCGATGACCCGGAGACGGACGGCATTCTGGTGCAGAGCCAGCAGGAGCTGAATGACCATGTGCTGAAGGCGTATGAAATGGGGCTTCAGCCCGCCATCCACTGCATCGGCGACAAAGGGCTGGACTGCGTACTGACGGCTATCGAGTATACGCTGGAAAAGAGCCGTCAGCACGGTATGACCGCACAGGAGCAGGCAGATCGCGATCCATTCCGCATCATCCACGCCCAGATGGCCACAGACGATATGATCCGCCGTATGCAGAAGCTGCCGGTGGTGCTGGATCTCCAGCCGGTCTTTCTGGAGACGGATATGCACTGGGCCGTGGAGCGCATCGGCTCTGAGCGTGCCGCATACAGCTACCGCTGGGAGACGTACCGCAAGGCGGGGCTGGTGCTGACCGGCGGCTCCGACTGCCCCGTGGAGCCGTTCTCCCCGTGGCTGAACATCTACACCGCCGTGACCCGCAAGGACTTCAACCGTTATCCCGACGGCGGCTATCAGCCGCAGGAGAAGATGAGCGTCTACGATGCCGTGTGTATGTTCACTAAGAATCTGCACTATGCCGCTGGTCACGATGCGGTGCTGGGTACGCTGGAGCCCGGTAAGTTCGCAGATATGGCGGTCATAGACCGCGATATTTTCAGAATACCCGCCGATGAGATCATGGATATTCAGGTGGAAAAGACCTATCTGGCCGGACGGGAAGTATACAGCAAAGGCGAAATAAGGAGGTAACAGATGAAACTGGACTGTTTTGAAGAGGTGAAACGCCTGACCTCGGAGTTGGTGGCCATCCCCAGCATCAACAAGGAGGCGCACGGTGAGACGGCCGTGGCTCGTTATGTGTACGATTACTATATGGGCCTGCCTTATTTTCAGGCGCACCCGGAGCAGGTGCTGTGCTTCCAGACGAAGGATGACTTTGTGGAGCGTCACTCCACCATGGCGTACGTCAAGGGAACCAAGGGTACCTCCAACCGCACCGTGATCCTCATCGGTCATATCGACACCGTAGGCGTGGACGATTTCGGCACCATCCGGGAATATGCCTTCAGAACGGAGGAGCTGCCCGAAAAGCTGAAGGAGACGTTTTCCCTGTCGCCGGAGGTGTTGGCGGACATCGAATCCGGCGAGTTCATGTTTGGCCGCGGCGCGCTGGATATGAAGTCCGGTGTGGCTGGTCATATGTACCTGCTGAAGTACTTCTCCGAGCACCCCGAGGAGCTGGACGGCAATCTGATCCAAATTGCCGAGTGTGACGAGGAGGACAACTCCCACGGCATCATCACCGCCATTGACTACCTGCTGGAGTTGAAGAAAAAAGAGGGCTTCGAGTACATCGCCTGCATCAATGCCGACTACTCCACCAACTATATGCCCGGCGACGAGAATCGCTATATCTACTACGGCAGCATCGGCAAGCTGCTGCCCTGCTTCGTCGCACTGGGCAAGGAGTCCCATGTTGGCTCCGCCTTTAACGCCTTTGACCCCAACCTGTTGATTGCCGAGGTCACCCGCCGTATGTCCCTGAATACCGACCTGTGCGATGTGGCGCAGGGTGAGGTCACTATCCCGCCCATCTCTCTGAAGCAGGCGGATACCAAGGAGGGCTACACGGTGCAGACTGCGCTGACCGCTTTCTCCTACTACAACTTCTTCACCCATGGCATGAGCCCCGATGTGGTGCTGGAAAAGAGCCGTCAGGTAGGCGTGGAGGCCTTCGACAGCGTGGTGTCCTATCTGAACCAGCAGTATGAGAAGTACTGCGCCCTCAGCGGCGTGCCCTATACGAAGCTGCCTTGGAAGACCCGGGTGTACACGTGGAAGGAATTCTACGCTGAGGCCGCCGCGCAGCACGGGCAGCCCTTCCGGGATGCCATCGCTGCCTTTGCCGAAAAGCTGCAGCGCGAACAGCCTGCTATGGATCTGCGCTACTTCAGCCTTGCCGTGACAGAGGAGGTCTGGAAGTGGTACGAGGACAAGTCCCCTGCGCTGGTGTTGTTCTTTGGCTCTGTTTTCAGTGCCCGTATAGAGATGACCGGCAAAACCGCCAAGGAACGTGCGCTGCTGGACGCAGTGGAGGGCGCGGTCGAGAAGATCCGTCCCGAAGCGCAGCGGCAGATCAAAACGCGTATGTTTTACCCCTACATCTCCGACTCCAGCTTCATGGCTCTGTGCGACACTAGAGAGTCCTTTGACGCCGTGGCGGAGAACATGCCCGCTTGGAAGGTCAAGTACTTCCACGATGTGGACAAGATCATGGAGATCAACGTCCCTGTGGTGAATATCGGAGCCTTCGGCCGGGACGGGCATATGCTCACCGAGCGGGTAGACATGGTGCAGACCTTCCGAAACGTGCCCAATATCACCTGTGAGGCGATCTTGTCCATGCTCAGTTGACAGTCGATACTCATGTACAACGGGCGTGACCCGATGATATAATTGCAGCACAACGAGAGATATATAATGAGGAACGGAGGAAAAAACGTGAACAGCAAAGCCAAAGGCGTCGTTGCCCTGATCCTTGCCGTTGCCGTTCTGGCCAACGTCGGCATCTTCGCCAAAATGTCTTACAACAAGACGCACACCGCGCAAGAGACCATCGTTTTCCGCGTAGGCGACACCGTTGCATCCGACCACCCTATTTCCCAAGCGTTATACATCTTTGAGGAGGAGCTGGAGCGCATCTCCAACGGACGTTTTGATGTCCGTGTGTACATCAACTCTGCACTGGGCGGAGACCGGCAGCAGACCGAGAGCGTCGTCCTTGGCTACCTGCAGGGTAACACACCGCCGACATCTGTGCTGGCGGGCTTTGACACCCGTTTCATGGTGGTGGATCTGCCCTTTGTGTTCAAGAGCGGCGAGGCGGCCATGAAGACGCTGAACGGTGATTTGGGCGAGGAGCTGAACCCCATTCTAAACGACCTGGGGCTGCACGCCATGGGCTGGACAGAATCCGGCTACCGCCACATTACCACCAACAACATTGAAGCCACCACGCCTGCAGCACTGAAGGGTCTGTCCATCCGCACGCAGGAGAATCCCATCCACATGGCGTCCTTCCAGGCGTGGGGCGCCAGCCCTACACCTATGGCGTTCTCTGAGCTGTTCACCGCTCTGCAGCAGGGTGCCGTAGACGCCGAGGAGAACCCCTTGGCTGTGATCACCGCCAACCGGCTGTATGAGGTGCAGAACACCGTGACTCTCACCGGTCACTTCTACACCGCCGGTATCTTCAACATCAACAAGGACTTTTATGAGTCGCTGGAGGGACAGGATAAGGAGTGGTTTGACGAGGCGTCCGCTCATTTTGTGGAGAACCTGACCCAGCTGATCCGTGACGCACAGGAGGGCTACATCCAGCTGCTGAAGGACAACGGCATCAATGTGGTGGAGGTCACCTCCGAGCAGAAGGATGCCTTCATCGAGTCCGCCGCCTCCGTGTATGACCTGTTCATCGAGAAGTACGGCGGTACGCAGGAGCTGATCGACTTGGCCATGAAGTACAACGACGACTTTTAAGGAGAGGTGAGCGAAATGACAGTCTGGAAATTCATTGAAAAGAACTTTGAAAAATGGTTCCTCATCATCTCGCTGGTGGCCATGGTACTCATCACCTTCATGCAGGTGGTGCTGCGTTGGTTCGACGCCGCCACCGTTTGGGCGGAGGAGCTGTCCCGCTACATCATGCTCTATCAGGTTTGGATCGGCGCGTCCTATGCCGTCCGTGAGGATGCACACATCCGTATCACCGCGCTGATCGGTAAGCTCACCGGTAATAAGCGCAGGGTGTCCGAAACGGTGGTACTGGCACTTTGGCTCATCTTCGCACTGTGGCTCACTGTGGAGGGCGTCATGCTGGTCAAGGAGATCGCCGTCATGGGTCAGGTATCTTCCGCCATGCGCATCCCCATGACCATCCCCTATGCCTCTGTGCCCATTGGCGGTGCGCTTATGAGCGTCCGGCTGGTGCAGAAACTGATCCAGAACATGAAAAACGGCCCGCAGGAAGAAACGAAGGAGGAGGTAGCCTGATATGTTAGCCATTCTGCTTATCTGCCTGGTCGTATTCGGAGCGATCAGTCTGCCTATTGGCATTGCTATGGGCATGGCGACCATGCTTTGCTTGGTATTTGCCACCAACATCGATCCTATCATGGTGGCACAGAATGCCTTCGCCGGTATCGACAGCTTTTCCCTGATGGCCATTCCCTTCTTCATGCTCGCCGGCAACTTCATGCGCTATGGCGGTATCTCCAAGCGTCTGCTGGATCTGGCTGATAACATCGTCGGCTTCTTCACCGGCGGTCTGGGTGCCATTACCACCTTTACCGCCATGTTCTACGCCGCCATCTCCGGCTCCGGTCCCGCCACCGTGTCCGCCATCGGCTCCTTTATGATCCCCGAGATGGAGGAGAAGGGCTACGATAAGGGCTATGCCACGGCACTGTCCGCAGCAGCCGGCACCATCGGCGTCATCATTCCGCCGTCCATTCCCTTCGTCATCTACGGCGTGGCCACCGGCACCTCCATCGGCGATATGTTCAAGGCCGGCGTCATCCCCGGACTTCTCATGGGCGTTGCTCTGATGATATACAACTGGGCAACCAGTAAGAAGTACGGCTGGAAGGGCAACGGCCGCCGGTTCAACTTCAAGGCACTGGGCAAGTCCTTCATCGACTCCTTCTGGGCTATTCTCAGCCCCGTCATCATCCTCGGCGGTATTTATGGCGGTTACTTTACCCCTACCGAGGCGGCCGCGGTTTCCTGCGTGTACACCTTCATCATCGGTACCTTTGTGTATAAGGAGATCCACTGGAAGGAATTCGTGGACTGTATGAAGGACACCGTTGTGATTGCCGGTGCCACCTCCTTCATTGTGGGTATGTCCACCAGCTTCGCCTACGTTATGACGCTGGAGCAGGTGCCTGAGACGCTGTCCACCTTCATTCTGGGTATCAGTAATAACAAGACCATCATCCTGCTTCTGATGAACATATTCCTGCTGGTGGTTGGCATGTTTATGGACAACATCTCCAGCTGCACCATCCTGGCTCCCATCCTGCTGCCGGTGGCGGTGGCACTGGGTGTCAATCCCGTCCACTTCGGTATCGTCATGACCATGAACCTGGCCGTTGGCTTTATCACTCCGCCCTACGGCGTCAACCTGTTCGTGGGCTCCTCTGTGGCGCATATTCCGTTTGAACGGATCGTCAAGTGGATCTGGCCGTTCATCGGTGTCATCATCGCGGTATTGCTGCTGACCACCTATATTCCCCAGCTGTCTCTGCTGCTGGTATAAGCGCGGCACACCTATCCCCCAATACTGCCGTGGGCTGCGGCGATGTGAACCGCTGCCCTGCAAAACGCCAGAAACCACACCGTTTCCGTTCATAAGGATGTATTTTCTTATGAGAGATTGGTCGCAACCTCTG
>OLGF01001023.1_pt1 | contig 31713 bp, 47 predicted proteins | sample 1604971 | NCBI WGS metagenome assembly OLGF01 (sample SAMEA3888902, study PRJEB22519) | human gut metagenome | biome: human gut; feature: human-associated habitat; material: faeces | place: Denmark | collected 2011 | reverse complement strand
GTTTTTGGCTGAGGATGGTGTCGCGCACGTGGTCACGCCATGGGCGTTCCTTCTTGTCCATTGGTATTAGGCGGGTTACGGGTTTGCCTGTGGTGCGGCTCCTGCCGGTGATTGGACGGTAGGAGCCTTTACTGGCGGGGATGCCGGGGATGAACAGGCTGAACGATAATGGTTCGCCTATCATTGGTTGAGCTCCGCCAGATCGAACGTTGGGTGTGTTTCCGCTTTGAGTTTGAGTGTGCGTAGGATGTCGGCGCGGTTGCTTTGATGCTTGTAGGCTAGTTGGTCTTGGCCGACGTATTTGAAGCGTTGACCGCAATTGTGGCAGAACAGCGGGTCTGGGTTGTTCTTGTAGATTTCGAGGATTCGTCGGTAATATTCGGCGTCGTTTTCGGGTTGTCCGTTGATGCAGCGTTGTGTGGTGTCCGGCCAGATCAACGCTCCGCAGCGTGGGCAGTATGAGACGGGTGGGATACCGTCCACGGGTTTCGGACTGGCGGTGATGAACTTCATGGGTGTCCAGAAGTCGCCGGTTTTGCTGAGCATGTCCCGGTAGGTTTTGACGAAGCCTATGAGGTCGAACGATTCGGCTGTAAGGCAGTGTTCGAGGATGTCGTATTCTTCCATACTGTTGACGAACGCATGGCGCTCCAGCAGGTAGAGTAGTGATACCGGGATACTGTTGAGTTCGTTCGCGTCCTCGTAGTCATAGAGGGTTATGGTGGTGTCTTCGCGGTCGTCTTCTGGGCAGTTCTGCCAAACTTTGACGTATGCGCGTTTCGTGAATTTCATGATTGTTCCTTTCCTGAAAATACGCCGGTTTGGTAGGCGTCACAGATCATCCGGACGAGCTCGTCTGCCTCTAGTTGGATAAATGGGTGCTCGCTCGTATCGATTTCACGGCCAGCATCCTGTTTGGGATTCTCGGTTTGTTCCGATTCGGCGGTCTTCGATGAGGCCAATAATCCTAGGACTTCATCGGAGACTTTGACAGTTGATTCGATGATGTAATTCTTATCTTGCTTGTCAATGTTCATAGCGCTTATGGCAAAGTGTATTGCGTGACGCAGTTGTTGGTCCGTTACGAGATAGCGGGTCATGGTAATTCCTTTCAATCGGTGGTGACTTGGGTCAGTCCGCACATTTCTCCCTTGGTGGCAGACTGTGCACAGCCAGTCTGTATCCGCAGTACGGGCAGGTCACGTAATATGTGCCCACCGTCTCGCCGCAGTGGGTGCACTCTACATATCGGATTGCTCCGCTCATTTCGTGTCCTTCCAATGTTTTTTCGCGCCAGTCGGCTACAGCCTTGCGGTCTTCGTCTGTTAATCCCTCATGGCGCTTGAACATGACAAGGCTGAGCGCGAACTCGTAGCCTTCACTCCACTTGTCAGGCACGCCATGCACATGGTTCTCGTCGAAGAGGTAACGGCAGTAATCTTGCAGTTCGTCAATCGTCATTTCACATCCTCGCTTTGATTCGGTACTTCCGTGGGCATGTTGCCGGTGTAGCCGAGCATGGAACGGCAGTGGTCGGCTGTCTTTTCGTATGCGTTGACTTGTCCCTTCACGACACCGTATGCGGTCATGTCATGCTGTCTTAGAAGAGCGCTCGCCAGTCTCAGGCCTTCCGCTGCTAACTGTTCGCACCAGTCGATGATCTCGTTGAGCGTCTTGTCTTTCTCGGTGACGTTCACTGCCATTAGTACACGCCCCATTCATCGCCGGTCTGGTTGAACGAGCTGGTCGGGTCGAACGTGTTGGTTCCCGTCCACTGGTTGCCGGTCTGCTGGTCTTGCTGAGGCTGCTGGTTCTTGGCTTTGAGCATGGCGAGGCTGATGGTCGCGTGTTCGATGATGAAGTCGGTGCGCGGCTGCCCTTGGTTGTCGGTGCCGGTCTTCCATTTCAGGACACCCTCGACCCTTACCGGTGTGCCCTTGCGCAGCATGCGTTCGTAGGTTTCCGCAAGTCTCAGGTCATACTCGAATATGGTCGCCCACATGGTGTCGTGGTCAACCCACTGTTTTGTGGTCTTGTCCATGTGTCCGCCTGTGGCGGCGACTCGGATAAGCATGTAGGGGGTGCCGTTGCGGGTCTGTTTGCGTTCGGGGTCTGCCGCCAAGCGTGCGATCGGCAGTGTGATTCTTGGGTCATTCATCGTCGATCGTTTCTCCTATGGGTAGTGGTGTGATGTCGGGGTTGAAGTAGTAGCGGTTGCCTACCTTGATGTATGGGAGTCGTTTCTCACGGCAGTATCTGCGGACGGTCTGGATGTTGAGGTGCCAGCGTTCCGCGTACTGCTCCGTCGTTGCGGTGTAGTCTTTAGCGTACATGAGTTAAATATACATCAGATTACTCTTGATTGCAAGTAGCGTGTGTCAGCTATATAATATATATATGCGCACTGGAATCAGGCGCACCAACGTCAGATAAGATAGGAACAGAGAATAAAGTAAGCGCCTCACCGGGAGAGGTGATGTCAGCCAAGATTAACCGTGTACTGAGGTGAGGCGCTAACAGAAAGGTGGAAACGTGTCCGATACGAGTATACCACAGAACTCGGGTTTTTCGATGTTGCCGAATTGGGCGGTGGATGATGACCGGTTGGGCGGCTATGACCTGCTGGTGTACATGGCGCTGATACGTCACGCCGACAACACCGGCGTATGCTGGCCGAGCTTGGAGCGGCTGGCGAAGATCGCGCGTTGCTCACAGCCCACGGTATCCAAGAGCCTCAATGTGCTGGAACAATTGGGCTACATCCGACGGGTCAAGTCAGATGGCAGAGCCAACCGGTATCACGTCTCGCTGTGGAAGCCGACCCCAAAACCGGGTTATGACCCTGTACCGACCCCAAAACCTGCTTTTGACCCCCCAAAACGAGGTTTTGGCCTACCCCAAAACGAGGTTTTGACTAACAATACCCAAGAGAACAAAACCCAAGAACAATACTCGCGCGGCGAAGAAAAAATAACAGTCGCCTGCCACTCACGGGATATTCTCAAGTCGCTTATGGATTTGTGGCCGAAGAAGTGCAGGGTGTCCAACGAATTCCTCATGTATTTCAACACGGCTTACGACGAGGTTGGGGCTGATGCGCTTATGAGGGCGGCGAAACGTTTCGTGGATTCGTGCGAGGGTACGCCGTTGCAGTACGTGCGGACTCTGCCCGTATGGCTGGCCAACCCGGTTAATTGGAGAGTTAAGCAGGAGCAGCGCAGCGAAGCGCAGCTGTCGAATTGGATGGCCCGGAGGTTGCCTGATTCCATATCCGCCGACGTGGCGACCGTACTGAGGGCGAGGCGTGCGTATTGGGGTGCCACTGGAGGTGTGGAGGCGCTGGAAAAGGAATTCTTCCCAGACGAAGTTAAGAATGTGGGCAATTTGCAACAAGAACCAACAGTGTGATATAATATCTATATCACACATTGCATGGAAAGGCTGCACATGAAAATCTACACAAACCGATACCACGACTTCACCGCGGCTCAAGGCATACCGGTACGCATAACGTACGGTTCGCCACGATGGCGGCTCCCATACACAATCGCAGCATCGGCGAAAACAGTAACGCCGGGCCGATGGTTCATGGAAGGAACCGACGAAGAATTCACCGAACGTTATCGGTCCATGCTGGACTCACACGGGGTCGCCCGCATCAGAACGGAACTTGAAACGATATCGCAACTCAACGGCGGTAAAGACATCGTGCTTCTATGCTTCGATGACGTAAACAAGGGCTTATGCCACCGAACGATTTTCGCCAAATGGTGGCAGGAAAAGACCGGTGAAGAAGTCAAAGAATTACAAAAAGGTTTGGAGGCCGACCAAAATGTGCTATTCTAATGACCGTTGCCATTCCGCCCCTAGCTCACCGGATAGAGCGCCCAATCTCGAATTAGGAGGCACCAAGTTCGACTCTTGGGGGGCGGTCTGATGGCAGGTTTCAACTCACCGTCCATACTGTTCCTCAACACTTGGGATAAGCCCGAACGTGATTGGAACGGGAATCTGTTTAGGCAGGCACCCGCGTCAGGGTATACGCGATACGTCGAACTGTACGCCGGAGCCTTCGCCAACTGCATGGTCGCCGTGGAGAACGGCTGGAAACCGGAGCAAATCGAGGCGTGCGACGTGTGGGCGTACACCGCAGCGCTCGGATATGCATATAGCGGGACGGCTCTCACCGAAATGCGGGCAACCGTTGACGGTTCGCCAGTCTCGCTCTCAGGAAACGCAGCGGATGACGCGGCTACCGTAATCATGGCGCAATATCGTATGCGGCTCAGCAAGCACGACGATATCGATTACTACCGTGAACTTCTGGCTGATCTTGACATCAACGATTCGGAACACGTCGGCCAGCTACGGGAGCGAATCGCAGCGAATATGGTCAAGTTGGGTGGGCTGAGATACGAGCCCACCGACCCGATGAAGTATGCGGAACGCATTATGGATGACCCGCACACCATCGTGTTCGCCAATCCTCCTACGTATCCGGGAGCTTATGAAAAGTTCTTCGATACCGGGGGGAGGTTCCAATGGGCGGAACCTGAATACAACGTGTTCAATGCTCCCGTTGATATTCCCAAGCTCTGTAAGCTGTTCGATGGGCGTAAGGCGTTGCTGATCTGCCAGCAGCAGCAAACGCCCGGAAACGCCGCAACTGATAGCCCGGTCTACGCTAGGCGTCTGGGTTTGGACAGTGTGATTTACATGAATTCCAACCGTCCGAACGAGGTCAAACGTCTTGTCGGCGGGAACATGGTGACTGTGGCGGCGTCGAAATCGGCGGAGATACCGATACCGATATTGCCCAGAGATCATCAGATTACCGAACGTTCCGAAATCAAGGTCGTACCGTTACGCGATAGCGCGGCCCAAGACTCGTATCTGCAAGTGATGCGGCATAGGATATCGGGAAACGTGAGCCCGATGTGTGTTCTCGTACTAATCGACGGTTACGTTGCCGGGATCATCGGATATGGTTTGCCGAATCCCATGTACACGATTCGCTACGCGGTATTGCGTCAAGCATTCGGGGTATCCCACGAACGGTATCGGCTTACGAAGCTGGTCACGATGATAGCGTTACGTCGTTCCACGTTCCAGCTCTGCGCGACGCCCAAGACACAGATACTCGTCGATGCGTGCGATGGGCTTGCAACCGTTGAGTACACGCGATATCCCGAAGCCAAGGGACTTCGCGGACTGATGAAACTGGACAGACGCGACCGTAAGAATGGACAGTACCAATTGCAGTATAAGAGCGATTGGCATGAAGAGATCGGCTTAAGGAACATTCTCGGACAGTTCCTAGCCAAAGAGAACAGGAGGAAATAATGGCCGATGTCGACACGTCGCAAGAAATGACCATAGCCGACGGTTTGGTAATCAAGTGGGTTGATGTGGTCAATCTCAAGGAACAAGACCTGAACGCGCAGGTCATGGAACCACGTAAGTTCGACGCGCTGACCCAGAACATCAAGTTACGAGGGATGTTGGAGTCATTGCCGTACTGTTCGCAACCGAACGGAGAAGGGCCGATAAGTATTGTTTCCGGCCATCATCGTACAAGAGCCGCCGCCCGCGCCGGTATCCAACGTATCCCGGTTATCGTGGACACGAAGCCTATGGCACGTTCCACCATAACGGCGAAACAGATAGCCGCCAACGAACTCACCGGCCACGCCGACGAGAAACTACTGGCGCAGCTGGTCACTCAGATGGACAACGTAGACGACTTGTTGCTCAGCGGACTCGATCAGGACAGCCTACCGCACGTCGAACCGCAGCAAGTCAACCTGAACGGTTTGAATGTGAAGTACGAGTATAAGGACGTGGAGTTTTTGTTTCTGACCCGCGAATACGAAGAACTTGAACAGTTCGTGGATGATTGCAACTCGGACATGCTCGGGTTGGTGCCTATGGAATTGTACGACGAGTTCGTGCATCAGGTGACATCGTTCGCTTCACGTAACGGAATCAAGAATATGGCTGCTGCGGTATCCAAGATCATCGAGACAGCGAGGAAAGACGCCGAGGAAGAGTGATTACAGGCCGGGCGAGTCCCGGCCTTTTTTTGTTTGCATCACAAGACACAATGTGATATAATGAATATATCAAGCGATAAGGCTTGAGACATACCCAAGGAGGTAACAATGGAAACAGTTAGAAATATCACCGTCGAACAGGCCCGCGACATGATCAACAGCATCGATACCAGTCTGATCCCCGAATGTCGCGACTTCGACACATACACCGAGACGGACGATATTTGGCGTATCGGAGATTACGGGTACGTTGACGCCGACGTGTACGAGCAAGCATTCCGGGATTATGAGGAACGTAACGGGAAGACCGAGTGGGCGCGCACCATGTACGTGCTTGAAGGCAATCAGCCGACCCGCCTCGAATTCTTCGTGGAATCGTACAATCTCGGCGGGATGCCAATGCTGGACGGGCTTTTGAATGCCCAATTCAACGACGGGTGCGCGGATGAGGTGTATCTGACGAACGGCGAGGCATGGCCGATCTGACTTAATGCATGTCCTAGTGTCCTAGCGTCCTAATTGGCGTTATTCCGCCAATTCACAGCGTCCTAACCCGTCCTACTAGGGTGCTGGGACCTGTCCCTGCGTGCCGCTGATTGCCTAATCTCACCACATATGATATACTATATATATCACACCGATCAACAAACAAGGAGTATCGAAATGCGTAAAACGCAATACTATGCCGCCGCTCTCAAAGCAGCCGAAGCAGTGCCGGTCATCGCAAAAAAGCGTGCGGGAGTCGAGGGCGTGGAATATGACATAGAGGAATACAGCACGCCGGATGCGTATGATGATCCGTTTCCACCGGCCGCGACGTGGGGGCCAGCATGGTTTGCCTTTGACAAGAGCTGGAAGACTATTAAGGGCGCGCAACGCTTTTTAGCGTTGCAACTCCAATGTCACGGCAAGGGCCTTGCAGATTATGCGAGGCAGTTCCGTATTGTCGCCCGTAAGAGCGAGGCGTGAAGGCTGCCGAGATTGTCGCTACCGCTCCCAATCAATGCCGAGAAATACAGACATCAGTTTGCAATATCACACCACATGTGATATACTTTATATATCATCACACTATCGGAAAGGAACTTTGTAATGGCGGCCAACAACCTCAGTAACAAATTCATGAAAGTCCTCAACGAAGTCCCAAACTTCGTCACCGACGAAACCGCGCAGGCAGGCAACCGGACTTACAAGTATCTCAACCTCGCCACAATCCTCAAGACCATCAAACCGGTTTTCGAGAAACACGGTCTGGCATTCAGCCAGCGCGTCACGTTCGACAACACGGGAGAAGCGCGACAGTTCATCGGAACAGTAGAGACCATCATCTTCGACGATGAAGAACAGATAGTGGCTTGCTCTTACCCGTTCTTCGTGACAGGCGACCCGCAGCAGGTCGGTAGCGCTATCACTTACGCCCGCCGCTACAGTCTCTACGCGGTGTTGGGCATCTTCCCCGATAAGGACGACGACGGAGCGTATGCCAAGCAGCGTTACGAGACCGCAGACCGTGCGATCAGCGCCGAACAGTACGCCGATCTGGTCAAGGCCATGGATGCGCACAATATCACATCTGCGGAGCGCGGAGACTTCATCAACGGCACTCTGAAACGTCGGGTCAGGGGATGGAATGGACTCACGCAAACCGACCTGAACAGTCTGATGAACGCCGTCAACCGAATGTAAGTGGCATTTCGCGTTGACGGTTGATATATAACCCAAGGAGTAACAATGAACAGCATCAACCTTTCCACCGTCATCAACCAGTGTGAGTTTGACTTCGATAAAGTCAGCAGCATCCATTATGAATCGGAACAAAAACCGGATGATACGGCGATTATCACGTTCACCGACACCCAGCTGCGCGCCCGAGTCACCGATGACGTGGAAAACCACGTCTTTCTGTTTTCTATCTTCTGGTGGGCGGAACCCGACGATTCGATCTACACGGACGGATGCATGGAATACTCTGAAGCGATCGATTTCATCGACTGCCCCGAGTCCATCATCCAAGAGACCGCGTGGAATCTGTTCAAGGAGATTCGCACCGTAATCCAACAGTACGCTCCCCGCTTTGCATAACTGATATTTGTGGGCGGGACTCGTCACCCGCCCACACCCAACCGAAAGGACAACCACAATGAAGATCATCAACGTATCACAAGCCAACGAAACCGAGGCATGGCTCGACGAACGAGTGGGCCGTATCACCGGCACCAAAAGCGGCGGACTCGCCTTGGAACACTACGCTCAGACCGACGTAGAAAAACTTAAAGAGTACCGAGACAAGGCGTTGGAACAAGCGAAGAAGGCGAAGACGCCAGACAAAGCCACCGAGTATTACACGAAGGCCCAGAACTACGATGAGAAGATCGTGGACGCCGAAGCCAAGAACAAGCGGCTCAAGATCGGCGTGGACTTCTGGAAGTTCCTAGCGGAACTGTGGGCAGAACCAGCGGACGGTGAACCTCCGATGGAACGCGGCCACCGTCTCGAACCCGAGAATATCCAGATCACGCTCAAAACGCTTGGCTTCAACCCCGTCGATTGCGTCCCCGATTGCGGTATCTGGGAGAGTGACGACGACAACCGTATCGCGTGCAGTCCAGACGCCTACGAGAACACTGAGAAGCCGACGTGGGCCATCGAATGCAAGTCGCTCGGCTCAGCCTACCATTTGCAGACGGTAGTGCCGTGGATGATGCACACGGACGCCATGCGATCTCATATCGTCAACCTGAAACCTGAGCTGGTGGACGTTATTGAGCAGGTTCTTCCGGAATACACGCTCGACGGAAAGGCGACCGGCTTCGACTTTATCCCCGACCAGTACAAAGCTCAGGTGCTCCAGTACTTCGTGGTGTGTGATTCGCTGGAAGTCCTGTACTTCTCCATGTACGACCCGCGTGTGGTAGGAGCCGCACACCATCAGGTCATCCCCGTGTACCGAAAGGACATCACCGAACAAATCGAGAACCATAAGCGCGGCCAGTTGGCCACGCTCCATATCTCCGATGTGCTGGCCGACGCTCTGGGGGTGACGTTCTGATGAAGACCGCAACGATTCTTGAAAGCCATGACATGTTCGCCATGTTCGACGGATGCCCCACGTGCAACCGGAAGGACGCCGTTTATCTGATGACGTGCCGCGTGTACGCACAGCAGATGGGGCGTAGGCTCCGCATCGTATCGTCGGGCAGCCCCACCGCCCGGGCGATACGCGCCATCGCCAAAGACCAAGGCGTAATCGTGCGCTACCCGATGATCTTACTGGACGGATTGATTTACTTCGAACCGCAAGACATCAGCCTTGACGATTACCTAGCGGACGACGACGAACCCGAAGAAGAGGAGGAACCCAATGAAGAATAACATTTTAACCAGCGACGTGCTGGAACTGTTCGACCGTAACCATATCACCGCGAACACTCTGCGTAAGTTCGTGGTGGAGAGCGTTGCCGACTTCCTCGGAGACGACAAACATGACAAAGTGTGCGGTAAACTGTTCGACCGTTGGTATCAACACGTTCGCCGCTCCATCTGGATCGGTGCCGCCCAATACGCCTTGAAACAGCACGGTTTCGGGCACGACGAGGCCATCAGCGAGGCGAAACAACTCTACGAAGACCTGTACGCGGACTACAACAAGCGTTATCACTGCTGGCGTCGCCACGAGGAAAGGAAAACACATGAAAAATGATGGCAATTGGTGGACTGCCGTGCTTTCCGCTGGAATCACGGCGGGATACGCGACCACCGTCGTGCAGCTCTCGCCCGGCCCCGGCTATATGTTCTCCGCACTCCGTCGCAAGCTGGCCGTAAAGACCGAGAACCTGCCCAACTCGCTTCCCACGTGGGCCAAGGATTACGCGGGCAGTATCGGAGAACTCGCCTACTGCGGTTGGTGTCTCAGCCCGTGGGTGTCGCTCCCGGTGTGGGCTATGTCAGCCAAGATCAACCGTATACGGTTCGGAGTCAAGTGGGTGGCCGGGTGGATTGTGGCCGCTGGCGTGGCCGCGTTCCTCCGCCACTCCGCTGAAACGGCGGTGGCATAATGTTCGGCAAACAACAGGTTCATGTGCTGTTGATTCTGTGGGTGGCGAAACGTCCGCTTACCCATGAGGAAATCGAACGGATGGCGGTCTTAGCGAAGTATGACGATACTCCGCAGGGATTGAGGACGCGCATGATCGAGCTTGAGCGTTCCGGTCATGTGTACCGTGTTGATCGGGAGGGTGTGAACAGTCGGCACCGTCATTGCTGGCGGTTCGCGCTGACCGACGCCGGGCGTCAAGCCATTAGTGAGCTGTTTGGCAAAACAGAAACAATGTGATATAATCTATATATCACATATCATAGGGAGGTGAAACATGCGCAAGCAAAACAAAATTAAGACCGTAATCAACGGTCAAGAAGTCACCGTGGAACAGGACAGCCAGACCGGCCAGTTCTTCACCCGACAGAACATCGGCAACATCCCAGTTGACTACGCGACTATCAGCGACAGGGTGACCATCGGCCAGTGCATCAAATACTGGCGTCTACGCCACGGATATTCACAGGCGGAACTAGCCGAACGAATCGGCGTATCCAGCCCAAACGTAATAGCCATGTGGGAAACCGGACGCCGCAAACCGCAGAAGCAATACCGGTTGAGGTTGGCCGAACACCTCGGCTATGACATCCTGACCAAAGACTAGAACCTTGCACGATTAATCCAATCATCATCACACCAAAGAAGCAACAATGAACACCATCAACTATCTGACCTCGATCATCAACCTCCTGCAGAAGGCCCCGCAAGCACAGGAAATCATCGACACCCAAGGACTAGGACAGGAACTCACGTTCGGTCAAATCGGGATTAAAGACGCCATAGCGTTCCTCAAACTCTACGACGTTCTGGGCAGCGTTGAAGGCGTTAAGATCACGGCCATTCATGAATGCAAGACAGACACCGATAGGCAATATTTCTTCGAACTCGTCTCCCCGATAACCTTGTACTTCTTCCACTGCGAAGGAGTATCCGAGTGAGCAAAACAGATCCTGATATCGAAACCCGTATGAAAGTGTTCAACCGTGACCACGGCAGATGCTTCATCTGCGGAAAAACGTTAAGCTCATCCGCGTTCAACCTGCATCACCGGCGTATGCGCTCCCACGCTTGGGAAGGGTTGAACCTGCCCAGCAACCTGATTACCGTGTGCGGCTCGGGTACGATGGGATGCCACGCACGCATCCACGCCCACCCCAAGGAATCATACGCGAAGGGGTGGCTGGTCAGCGCCTACAACGATCACCCCGAGAACGTTCCAGTGTTCAGCGAATACCGAAATCGAGAATTCCTCTTGAACAACTGAAAAAGAAAGAATAGCCCGGCACCAGTCGTCAAGACCAGTGTCGGGCTAGTTCATTCGGTCATCACACCATCGCTCGAAAGGAGCAACCCCAGTCTATCACTTGGAGGTGCCAGTGTAGATACGGGTCATGCCTCTTCCTGCCACCCCTGCGGGTAGGTGTCCGGAGGCCACACGCACCCGTCCAGCACGCACGTGTAGTGCTTCCCGTTGTAGGTGATTTTGTCGCCTACGCGGTAGGCGTCGTGCGCACCGGTCGGCTGCTTGTATTCCGGCCATTCGTCGCAGGGTTTCTCGGGTTCGCCGGGGTCGGTCGATGAACCTGATTCCAGCTTGCTTAAACGCTCCTCGATGGTCGTCTCCCATTCCTCAATGGCCTTCACACGGTCGGCCAACGGGGCGTAGGAATCGTCGGGCTTGGCGTTCGTCTGCGCCTGTTCGAGAAGCTGTTTCATCTCCTCCTCGGTGAGTTCTCCCATCACGTACATGGTCTTGATACGCTCGGTGAAGTCAGCGAGGCCATAGCCTCCGGCGTTGATGAGGGTTTGGAATGTTTCGAACATTGGTTATGCTCCTTGCATGATTGCTTGATTGACCTCAAGTAATGCAATTGTCATTAACCTCACTTGGAGACGCCTGCGTAGTGGACGCCGAACATTCCAGCCACGCCGGAGCCGACCAGAGCGCAAGCGCCACCCAGCACAGCCACCCACGACGGCATGTCCGGGACAGCACTCACAAAGCTCAGCACCGCGCCAGCGATACCGATCAGACCGGAAACCAGATACGCCCACTTACGAGTCGCGGCGTTGAACGTCGGCACGTAATTATCATTACCGTCCGGCATCTCATTGGCGACCGCTGTCTCAGTGGTCGGATCACCAGTATTCATATTCATGACAAACCTCCTATCGATAGTTTACTTGATGCGGATTGTCTGGCCCGCGTAGATCACGTCAGGGTTGGCGATACCGTTCAACGCCACCAGATTGGAAACACTGGTACCGTATTGGGCGGCGATACCACTCAACGTGTCACCGGGCTGGATAGTGTACGTCGTAACGGACGGTGACGGTGTAACGGACGGTGACGGTGCTCCGCCCGGCAGTTTCAGCACCTGACCCGGATAAATCAGATTCGGGTCGGCAATGCCGTTAAGCTGCTGGAGAGTCTGCCACGAAGTCCCAAACTTGGCGGCGATACCACTCAGCGTGTCCCCCGACTGCACCGTATACGTTCCACTACCGGACTGAACAGTATTGGCAGTGCCATTGATATTCAGCACCTGACCCGGATAAATCAGATTCGGGTCAGACAGATTATTAATCTGCGCCAACACCTGCCAGCTAGTCCCATACATCGACGCGATACCACTCAACGTGTCACCAGAGCGCACGATGTACGTGCCAGACGCGGGAGTAGACGGAGCAGGAGCGGAAGGGGTCGGCACGTTGGTCACACTCGAATGACCAGCCTTATACGCATTCCAAGCGGTCACATCACCATAGAACTTGTCAAGGTCAAGACTGCCTGAATATCCGGGCAGACGACCATTACCCGAATACTGGCGGATAGCACACGCATACGCGCCCTCGTTCCACGGCGTATCCTGATACCCAGTAACGTCCATATTCGCGTACTGAGCCACCCACAACCCACGATCACCAATGTTCTGCACGTCGTTAAGCATGGACGCTCCCACGTAGACGATAGGCTGGGAGCCTGTACGCTCGTACACGCGGTCACAGAACGACCTAATCCACTGTTGAGCAGACGCGCCAGACCCGACCAGTCCGTTACCCTGTTGCTCCCAGTCCAAGCACCATACGACCTTGCCGACCCAATTCGCGCAATTGTTCACAAAAAAGTCAGCTTCGGAAACGGCGTTACCACCGTTGGCGTAATGGTATACGCCCACGCACTTTCCCAGACTCAACGCCTGTTCAACCTGCCGAGCACAATCCGGGGACACGTACCAGCATCCCTCTGTTGCCTTACTGATGACGAAATCACACGGTACGGCAGACAAGTCTATACCAGCCTGCCAATTGCTGATGTCGATACCGTTCAAAGCCATCGAAAACTCCTTTTATAAGCTGATCGTGTAGAAGAACAGCCACGCCATGCATAAAACGGCGTAGGCCGTTATCAGGATGTGGACTATCAACGAGACGACAGAGCGCGACCTGATAATGATCATGCACCGTTTGAAATGTCTCATAGGATCATTTTATCATCGAAAACGAATCGATATTATTATGGCCAATGATGCTAATAAGGAGTCATATTATGAAGCGAATTGGCTAGTTATTATCTCCGGAAAACTCCCCAAGTGACGCAATACGGTCGCGTAGATCATCAGGCAACGACGGTTTAGGATGATTCTCCCAAAATTCAGGCTCGATAATCTCGCAGAACTGCGACATCCAGTGTCCCAACGCGCGAATATACCCAGTCTCAAGGTCAATCGTGTATTGCATCGCATCACGGTTCTTGATTAAAGCGCTTATTTTCTGGTCTTGCGCGTCTATCTGCCGTTTCATGTCCCCTTGAGCGGACACTAAAGCTTGATACGCGCTAGTCAAGTCTGATCTACGGTTGGCTAGCCATGTTATGAGTCCTCCGAGTGCTACGCCGCCTACGCCGATGATTGCCGTGAAAATTTCCGTCATGGTTTCATCTTAGACCAGAACGATAATGCTCATCTACGTCCAGACCAGCGCCATGCTCACCCAATGGAAGAAAACAGCTGAATACTCGTACATGAACGAAGTGTCCTGCGTGCCACTGCAACAGGCGTTGAGACACTTGCAGACGGCGTTCTCCAACTTCTTCAAGCAGACCGGCGACTATCCGAGATTCAAGACCAAAGCCCACGGCGGAAGCGCCGAATACACTCGAAGCGCGTTCAAATGGGACGTCAAACGCAATGAACTCACGCTCGCCAAGATGCGCGAACCATTGCCGATACGATGGTCCAGAACACTGCCCCGCAAGACGGAGCCGAGCACCGTGACCGTAAGCTTGGACGCCGCCGGACGATGGCACGTCAGCATCCTCGTGGAGGAGACCATCCGCCCTCTCCCCGCCCGAAGGAACGCAATCGGAATCGACTTGGGAGTGGACAGCTACGCCGTCACCAGCGACGGGGAGACCATAGCGAACCCACGCCACTACAAGAAACTCGCCGAACGGTTGGAACGGGAGCAACGGACGCTGTCCCGCAAAACCAAAGGCAACAAAACAATCGTCGGAAAGCCGCCCTCAAGGTGGCCCGCACCTACGCCAGAATCACGGACATGCGCCGTGACTTCCTCCACAAGTTGAGCACGAGGATAATCCGCGAGAACAAAACGGTGGTACTCGAAGACCTCAACGTGAAGAACATGGCCAAAAGATGCGCGCCGAAACCCGACCCGGACAATCCGAACCATTGGCTCCCCAACGGCCAGTCCGCGAAAAACGGGCTGAACGGAAGCATCATGGACGCCGGATGGTCGGAGTTCCGTCGAATGCTCGAATACAAGGCCGAATGGTACGGGCGACAGCTCATAACCATCGATAGGTATTATCCGAGCACGCAAATCTGCTCCCACTGCGGGGCGAAGACCGGGCCGAAGGGCATGCCCGGCCTCAAAGTCAGGGCATGGACGTGCCCGGACTGCGGAACAACCCATGACAGGGATTTGAACGCAGCCGAAAACATCCTCGCCGCAGGGCTTGCGGTTAGCGTCTGCAAGGACGGCAGAACCGGAACCAAGGTCTCGCATTAGCGTCCCCTCCCTTCTTGTCTTGTCGTAGCGAACAGAAACCCGAACCGTAAGATTCGGGAATCCCCCGCATTCATGCGGGGGAGGATGTCAAGTTGTACGGTTCGGAAAACACGTTGCAAAGCGGGCGTATCACCGTCTGCTGGGAGTATTAACCACCGTACTTGACTGGATACGTGACGCCTGCGGTCAAGCTGACCGAATTACTGTATCCGTTGAACGAAACCAACAGACCTTGCGAAGTCACCATGCAATAACCATGCGAAACGACCTGTAGACCAACGCGACCCGTTAATATCCCGTAACACTCAAAATAAGGTGTTGCAGGTTTGTAACCTTGCACATATGCATTGAAAGACCCAGTGGAACCCCGATATGTGCGATTCGCGCTAATCGTGCAAAACCCGTTTCTAACACACTCGGTTATAGACCATCCGTCATGTGAACTGGTTTTCAATACATCTGAAACCCACGTCCCGCCATCCCTGACATAATGGGCATTATCGGCAATAGTCACAGCCTCCTGCCCGTCCATAACGTCAATGGTGTTGAGCTGTTCAAGATCACGCGCCATCAGGATAGCGCTGTTACGAATCATCGGAGCCACATCAGACGCTATACCAGCGTTCACCTCGGCAATCACAAGACCGTTGATATTCGAGTCAGGCGTACCCGCAGTAAACACCTTGAGCTGGCCGCGCGGAGTCGTACCGTGCGACTGCGACGGGTCTTCCACTGTAACAGCGATCTTGTAATCGTTGGTAGAGTCCGCCAGCTGCACCGTTGTATTGGTAGTGATGGCGTAGGTGTATGCGCCGAGCCCATTCCACGGGCTGATGGTACCGCAATGAGGCTTGACCGTAGCAGTCAGGCCGCTCACCGTGACCAGAGGACTCGGGGAACCGTAACGGATGCCAGACAAACCGTTGAACGCGGTACCATCGGACGGTACTAATAGAGGATTGATGGCGTGCCTGTAATCGTCCGCCGTATACTCCGGGGAACCGTTTTTCGCGGTAAGCGGGTGCATGATGATAGCCATAATCATTCCTCCGAATCGTCTACGACCATTTTATCTTTGTCAGTGGATAGAGCATCAACCTTAGCTTTGAGCGCGTCCAATTCATCCGCTACCTGTTGAGCGAGTCGGAGCGCCGCCACACCAAGCATGGGGTAGTTGATGCCTACCAGCGTGCCGTCTTCATCGTATTCGCAGAAGAACCCCAATCCGTTTTCATCCAGATCGTCGGCGATCATACCGACCAACGGCTGCGCGTCATCAAGATTCTTGTTCTTGTCATCCTTCATCCGATATATGCACCACTTCACCTTGCGGAGAGCGGCAACGGGAATGTAGTCATCCGCGTCCACGATATCGGTCTTCACTGCACGAATCGACTGAGCCGTGCCCATAGTACCGTTAGACAACACCCACACCGCGCGCCAAGAGCCTGACGCAAACACATTGTTATAAGCGTTGGCGATACCAGTACCACCACGATTGGGAGCCAATACACCCCAGTTCCACGTCTGAGTTTTAACGTCAATCTCGGCACGGGTGTAACTGTTACGGGTGATGCTTTCCTGCACACGCTGGTCAAGATTGTTGGTCAGCGTCTGCACTTCCTCATACATTTTCGTAATCTGATCGACCATAGGTTTAACGCTGTTGACGATGCTCGGCGGCAGTTCCTGCAACTGGCGTTTGATGTCCGAGAACTGGCGTGCTGTAGCGTCCGCGTTATCTAGACTGAACTTGAATTTGCTCGGCATTATCGTCCTCCTGTTGCAATGTAGGTGTGATGGTCCACGCCTGACTGAAATCTATCTCATAGCCGATAATACGGGCGTCACCGTGATTATGGTCGGGGAAATGCTCGGCGTCTTCTTCCACTGTCCACGATATGAGGTCGCCCGGCTTCCATTCCTCGTACACCATTGGAGCGGAAAGCAGACTCAAGCCCATAGTGATGGTCTGGGTACCGTTCTGCATCTGCAACAACGAGGACTTAGCGTGTTCGTTCAGCGTCTCCTTGTTCGTGATGCTGGTGGACGGTTGGAACACATATTCCAGCATGGGCCTGTTAGGTTGGTTTGCGATCATCCAATCGGATTGCGGACGGTCTCCAGCGTCAGCCGTACTCACAGCCATTACCGCGTTAGCGCCATACCCGTTCGTGTAATCCTCCAACAGGTTGAACGTGGTCATAACGCTTTCATCGAACGTCGTGCTTGGCGTGGTGGAGCCGATATGGTCGGCGACCGTCATCACAGGTTCATAATGCCCGTCGTTGATGGCACGCCATGATGTACACCATTCCGGCCCGTTCAGCACGTTGGCAAGCTCTTGTAGCACGCTTAGCAGGGTCTTGTCGCTTTCCGCCTCATACGTGCGGTCACGTTTGACGCTACTCGGGAACGCTTCGACAACGAGATTGAAACGGTGGTTTTTAAGCGTGGTGGTTACGAGGTCTTCCACGATCTCGCACTGGTCACGATTCGTGTACGTGTGGTCTTGCACGTACACGTTATCGAGGTAGTGTTCGACGGTTGCCAACGTCAGTGTTAATCCGTCTCCGCGCATTGCACGCTCGCGTTTGACCACGATACCGCCCCACAGGACGGTAGATTCGTGCAACAGGAGTATGGCGACCTGATACGGTGTGGTGGCTTCGTCCCAATTGCGGGGAGCGTTGCGCCACGGGAGCGTGGCCGTTTCGCTGGTTGTTTCCTCGAACCGATACGTTAGGTGGGTTAGTTGGAGGTCGGGGAGTTCGGCTATCACCGTGCCGTCGTTCAACGTGACGGCGACGAACTGCAAGCCTGAACGCTGCCACAATACACGCGCCGTGTCAGAGTATAAGCCGTTCGACTGCGGCAATAGGTTAGAGATAAAAGACATCCGGCACCTCCTTAGATGTAAGCCGGGTTGAACGTGACCGTCACCCGTGCGTTATCAGATGGTTCCTCGGCGCTGAACATCCAGATGTTCTCCCCGACCTCCGCGTAACTCCATTCTCGTCTGGTCACACTGCCATGTGCCGGATCGGTGCCATCGATAAGAATCTCGTGAGTAGCACCGTTGATAAGAATGTAATGACCCTCACCCAAACTGAGATCGAACGCCATGATATGTCCACTCGGACTATGCTCAACCTGCGGATTGACCACAGGCCCATCGATACGAATCGTTACCGGACTCGGAGCACTACCCGTGTTAGTAAGGCGCACTCTACCCGACACGGTTGTTTCAGACCACAACCACATTGAACCCTTGCCCGTGTCTATATCCTCGAAATGGTAGGGGAACGTCATACCGCCCTGAGAATGTGGCAAACCAGTATTGCCGCTCACCGACTGCGTATCGTACAGATACGAGTCTAAAGCAGTCAATCCGATACTGAATTTGAGAATGTTCACACCAGCCCACTCCACCAGCGGAGCGGAAGACGATTGCATGACCTGCACTTGACGGCTGATATTCCCCAACTCCACGACAAGCGACTGACTGGTAATATTAAACGAACGTTTGAACGCATCCCAAGCGTTGATACAGTTTTCCGTGCATCTGCCGATAATATGACCCTCAATGGCGATCGAGCGGCCTTGAGCTACGGGGATATTGCTAAACCATCCGTCAGACCATGCTTTGTCCTTGGTCTGCAAGGTCGAACCAACACCGTCGAACAATCCCGAAACGTTCTGAAACGTTACGTGCCACTCACACCCATACGAGTCAGTCCCATACAAGGGGAACCCGTTCAGGGTCAAACGGACATCGCGCGGGTCAAGAGTAAAGATAGACATACCCTCAGTCTACCCGCGCGGCTTGTCACACGTAATGGAAATTAATCACCCTCACGGTTTCCTGAGCGGCTGCGTTCGGGTCAAGCGCGTTCACCGTGATAGGCGCGCTCACACGCGGGCCACTATTCGCGTTCATGGGCACCGGGCTAGACACTACCGGCATGGGCGTCACGATGGACGATGGTAGAAGAGAATTAACCATGTCTTCCACCGGACGAGTGGCCGCACGCTCGTTCTCAGATACGCCACGGCCAAGACCAGCAGGAATCATCCGACCTATCTCACGGTCGAACACCTTAGACGGGGACGCGATACCCAGCAGGCTCTTGGCACCGTCGATAATACCGGAAACCGCGTTCTTGACTGCTGAGATGGCACCGCCGATTGCGTTAGTGATGCCGTTAATCAGACCTTGAATAATGTTCTGTCCGACACTCAGCAACCATGATCCGGCTCCGCTGAACACGCCCATGATACGGCTTGGGATACTGGTGATGAAATTCATCATCGAGCTTACGCCACTGCTGACAGCACTGGTGATGCCACTCCATGCGCTGCTTACGGCTCCCTTGATGCCGTTCCATACACTGCTGAAAATACCGCTTATGCCGCTCAGCACGCTTGAGATGACGCCTGACACTGCATTGATGGCACCGGAAACGATACTTTTGATACCGTCCCAGACACTGGAAGCGATATTCTTGATTCCTTCCCAGACTCCAGACCAATCGCCGTTAATCGCTGCCAATACGGTGGTGATTATCTCGTTAATAACGTTCATAACCGAAGTAACAACCGTCTGGATGAATGGGAAAACCGCGTTGATAACGCCTTGAATGTAAGTGCCACAGATTTGGAACGCTGATTGGATGGCGGGTAGCACGGCCTGAATCAACGCAGCAATGTTATTAATCACCGGCGTTACAGCAGTCGCGATAACGCTCATAGTTTGCCCGATGTTGCTCACCAAGGTAGACAACACTGGTGCAATGGTCTGTATTGCGGCCGTGATAATAGGCATGATGGCATTGCCGATATTCTGTAAGGCACTCATTAACGGCTTAAGTGCCGGAAGCACCGTCTGAATCGACGAGGCGATGTTATTAATCACCGGCGTTACAGCAGTCGCGATGACACTCATAGTTTGCACGATGATACTCGCCACGGTAGCTAACCCTGATGCGATGGGCTGGATTGCAGGCATGACGGCATTGCCGATATTCTGTAAGGCACTCATAAGCGGCTTAAGTGCCGGAAGCAACTGAGATTGCACCATTCCCACAACTGGTTGAAACGCTGTCTGGAACGTTGTGCCGATTTGTGAGAAAATCGGGCCGATAGTCTGCACCAGTCCCGTAAACACGCCGCTAAGTCCGCTGATTCCCTGCGCCAACATGCTAATACCGGATGTCAACGGGCCTTTGAACTGGTCAAGAATCGTCGTACCCACACCAACCACGGACGCTTCCAGATTACCCATCGCACCTTCAATAGTGCTGGTGCTGGTAGCGGCTTCCTTCGCGGCGTCCGTCATACCCAAGTCCATTATGGCTTGGTTGAATTCATCCGCGCTGATCTCGCCTTTCTCCATCGCTTCGCGGAAGTTCCCCGTATAAGCACCGTTCTTCAACATCGCTTCCTGAAGCTTGCCCGACGCACCGGGGATGGCGTCGGCCAACTGGTTCCAGTTCTCGGTTGTGAGCTTGCCAGCGCCAGCGGTCTGCGTAAGCACCATGCCCACCGAGCTGAACGTTTGCGCGTTACCGCCCGCGACAGCGTTCAAGTTACCAGCGGCTTCGGCTAGTTTGTCGAAGCCCTGTACTCCGTTCGCGGCAAGCTGTGCGGTCACGTTGCGAATATCGCTGATACTGTAAACGGTCTGGTCGGCGTACTTCTGAGTGCTGGCCGTGAGGGAATCAATAGTCTTCGTATCCAGTCCAGCGAAGTTCAGCGTACTTTTGAACTTGTCAGCCGAATCGGACGCCTCCACCATATTACCGACCAGACCGCCGATGGCGTCCACAGCCATGCCGATACCCGAAGAGACGAGACCGCCAACGGCACCGGCGGCGGCACCGAACTTACCGAAACCGCTGGAAGACTTGCCGGCTGACTTGTCAACGTTACCCAGCGCTCCATCAGCTTGCCGTGCCGACTCTTCGATTTGACGGCTACCCGATTCGATATCCTTGACGCCAGCGTTCCAATCGCCGGTGTTGATCTCGGCGTCTAGGGTCAGTGTCGAGTCTGCCATCACAAGTCCTTCATAAGATTATTGATGATACTGGTTATCTTCTGGTCGCCATGTTTGGATAGCGCGGCGGCGATGCAATTGAACGTCATCTGGTATTGTTCCGCCAATCGCCGCCGTTTGATACGGCGTCCCTCCCGAAGCAGTCGCATCATAAGGTCTGGGTCAACCTTGTTTTCCAACACGTCGCGGATAGCCTGCCACCCATACACATCACCCAATTCAGCGAGAATGTTAACGCTCGGAAGCGGTTTGCTGGACGCCTCTTTCCGTTTGTAATCCTTCATCGCCTCCCGTTCGGCGGGAGTGAGCAGACTATCCCACGACCTCATTTATTCGCCCTTGATGTCAACTGTGATGTTCTTCGCCATAAGCCCGGACAACGCTGTCATGGCACGCTGATAGGCGAGGTCGCTACGCTCCCGTGTCTTCACCTTCCACTCGGAGAATTTATCAGCGGGACTCATAAGCGATTCCACCAGCGGGAAGATAATCTTTTCGGCGGTTTCCAAAGTCTCACCGTTCGCCACGCCAGCGCTCAGCTTGTCAATCGTCTCAGCATTATCCAAAATCGTGAGCACATCCTTCGAGCCGAGCGGACGCATGGTGTACACCGTGCCGTCAAGCTTCACGGTAAGGGTGCGGAACGCTTCGCGGGTGTCGATGCTCAAAACCGGGGTAGTCATTATTGCTCCAATCGTGTGGTATCATGAATCATGTTCCTTTTCTTGGAACCTTTCATCCTGCGCCCGCCACCACAATTCTGGTGGCGGGCGTTACTTATGCTCAGTGATCGGCAACATTGAATTTAACCACGGTCTGAACACTGCCGCTCTTGAACGTGACGGTACCCGCACCGGCCTGCTTCAACTGAATATCCCAAGTACCGTCCCCGTTATCCGTAGCGGAAGCCTTAGCAGCTTCAGCCACGGTGTCGGTGATGGTACCAGTCGCACCGTTCGGAGACGCCACCACATTGACCGTCACATGATCCCCGACGCTGCCGGAAATGTTTGCCGGGGACGCGGTAAGCGCGGTAATCTGCACGTTATTGGTCTTGATGGTGCCGGAATCTTCGTCGTAGTACGACGGGCTATCCAGATCAAGCTCGCCCATGACCACGGCACCGTTGGCACCGGAGGTCATCGTGCCGGTCAGCGTGACCACGAACGGGTCACCAAGGCTGATGGTGAATTCGCCGCCCGCGCTGATTAGCGCCTGCGGGATACGGAAGTCCTGCGCCGACGAATGGCCATCGCACACGTTATGGATGATAATGTCACGCGGCGTGTTGGAAATGCATTCGTTGCCGCCGAAACGCACCTGACCCGTCTCAGCCATCGAACCGGAGATAACGCGCTTGAACTTCGCGTTATGATACAGCTCGGGGAACAACATGCCGAGGAAACGCACGCTCGGACAGATGATGTTCAGCTCGAAACTCATTTCCTCATACGAGCCATTCGGCACGTTGATGGTGCCGGACTGCGAAGCAACCTCGGTCGTGCCGGGGGTCAGCGTGATGGTGCCAACTTCATCCTGCACGAAGTCGGGGCCGATCACAAAATCATCAATGTATACGGTCTTTTTGCCAATCAGGGGGTAGGAGGCCATTGTATTGTCCTTTCGTCGGGCGGGACTGCACACGCGCGACTAATGGACGGTTCCTATTCTACCGTTTCAAGTGAGAGTTTGTAATCCACGTTGAACCGGATGCTTTTCACCCACCGGCCTTCCCCGTCGATGGCGTCCATGTCGATGGCGGTTGCCGGATGCACGCGAATTGATACGAAGTCTATATCAGCAATGGGGTTACAGGTCAACCGGCGATAGTCATGCAACCGATTGTTGACGAAGTGCAGGAGTCGAAGCATCAACCGTCCTTGCTCGATCACGTCGAAGTAGCGGCTGCTAATGGTGAGCTGGTCGGTGTACAGGTCGCCGTTGATATCCACGGTGTTCGCGTTGACCCAGATGCCCTCCGCATTGGTGACGCTACCAGTGTCCAATACGGGACTGGTGCCGAAGAACAAGGTCTTCCCGTAAGTGCCGAACCCCTCGTTTTGGAGAGTCATGCACATTGCCAGATCAATCATGATTTTCTCGCTTCTATCCTAGGTTGAAGTACGACTTTGCACGGCTTGCGGCGGTGTTCCGCGCTCGCTGGAGGTAGCGCACCGTATTCGGGTGGAGACGGTTGACGTGTTCGCGGATGCGAGCGTAGGGGACACGAGCATTGCCGAACGTAATACGCCACTTCACGGTGGAGAGTTGTTGAAACCGTCCGCTGTTACGCAAAGCGCCGGTGAGTACCGGAGCGTTCTGACGTGCCATCTTCAGGATGTCCGTCATCATCTTCACTCCGCCCTCGTTCAACTGTTTGGTGGAGAGCTTACGCGCCCAATCAGCGGACAACTGTAACCGGTAGCTCATATGCTGTCCCTGCCATATGGTGTCGCAGTCACGGTGAGGAACCGTGTTTCGCCCATCGTCATGTCATCGCCACGACTCGCGTCGGTTATCTGGTAGACGCGCCCGTTCTCCATTTCCAGCATGAGGTCGGGCAGAAGCTCAATATCCTGCACGTAGCCGAACGGGAGCGTACTGGGGTCGATATGGAAGCTCCGGGAGCCGATACGCGAACCGTATTCGGTGGGCTGGTCGGTTTGCGTGGTGCGTTTTACGATCACACTCAATACGGCGATTAGCTCGTTCGGCAGTCCGGGTGCGGTGTATCGCCAGAGCTTCGCTGTCTCCACTTGTTCGGAGAACAGTCGGAACGGGTCACAAAGCGCTGCCATAAGCGTAGTCACCCCCCATATAATCTTGAGCGTTGAGCCACCATGGCAATTGATGATGCTTGCGAGGCATGGAGAGAATACCGCCAGTTTCGCCACCGTTTCGGCATAGGCTCCACTGGCTGATAAGCGACCGGTACGGTGTCAACGCACGTTCCATAGCCGTTTGATTCATTGCTGCGTAGCTCACGCTCACATCCTCGATGCTCTTGGATGTGATGCGGTCGGTCTGTTCAAGCACGTTCTGGTCTGCCTCGATGACCGCCGCCAGCACTGAAGATAATGGGGCGGGCAGTTTGGCGAACCCGTGCGTTCCGGTCACGGTGACTGCCGTGCCGACATTGAGACGTTCCGCGATTGTCAGGCAGTTGGCGTATTTGGTTTCGGGCGTCCACCCGTCGCCCATATCGTAGTTCACGTGAAAATCGAGCTTCACACCGTCGGTGGTCTGCACGTTGGTCACTTCCGAATACCACGCCAATAGGGCTACGTGGCGGCCATCTCCTACGACAATTCCCACGTAACCATCCGTAATCGGGAATAGGTCTTTTTGGCATATGATGTTGGCGAGGTCTGCGAGCGCGGCGTCCTTCCATCGCGCGTAGATCGTCTCTCCCACTTGATCGATTACGCTTGCGTCGATGTCCATTATTGTTCCTTCCGAAAATGAGTTAGGCCCTACCTCCCATTGTAGGAGATAGGGCCTTTGCGGTGCAGTCCCGCTACTGTTTAGGGTAGCGTGTCAGGCGGACGCCATCTGTCCGGCTGTAACCAAGGCGTCACGGAGCGCGATAAACTCGACTTTAGTCGGAGTGTCGCCAGCCGGGTCTTTAACGTGCGCGGCCTGCTTGACCAGACCGGCCTTTTCCTTGGTCGCGTTGGTCGGCAGAACGCCGCTCGCGATCTTGCCTGCGGTTACGGTATTGTTGGCAAGGTCATTGCCGGTAATACTGCCATCCTGAATCTTACCGGAAGTGACAGCATTGTCAGCCAGCTTCGCGGTCGTCACGCTGCCATCGGCAAGGGAAGTCGGAGGGTCAACGGGATTACCCGAAGCGTCAAACACAGCCAGCTCGGCGATGTCCTGAACCGGGTTACGAGAGCCCGCCTTAACGAATCGAACTTGTTTAATCGTCATGGCAGATCACCTCATTTACCCTTCGGCTTGATGACCACGGCGGACTTCTCCGCGTCCAGACCGCCACCAGCGTAAATCTCCTGAAGATACTCGTTGGTGTTAGTGGACAACGCAAAGTTGGTGAAAGACTCGATGGAGGTATCGCCAACCACCGCGTAGTGAGACGCGGACATGATGACGCCCATAGCGGTGGCGTCATCCGTGTCCGTCCACCATTCAGGGGTAATGATCTGGTTAACGCCGAGGGCGCGGGCCAGAGTATCGTCACCGCCGAGAGCGATATACGCGTTGCCGTTAGCGTTCGCGGACATCAGCAGGTCGGCAACAGTGTCAGCGTTGCACAGCAGCACCTTGTTGCCCTGAGCGCGAACCATGTGGGAGGCACGCACGAAGTCCATCAGCGGAGTGTCATCTGTCATGGGGTAGGAGAGCGCGAAACGGTTGCCATTCCACTCGGACGAATTGTCTGCCGCGTCAGTCATGACGGAACGGAAATGCGCCATATCCGTGTAACTACCGAACGTGATCTGACGTTCGATGGTCTGGACGATGTAGTTCGGGAGTTCCTGAAGCACGTAGCGGAGCAGAGCGCCCGGACGCTGGGTGCGACGAATATCGCCCTTGTTCAGCGTGATGTACTTGTAGGTGTAGTCGGCCTGAAGCTCGCGTTTCACGAACGAAAGCGTCTGTGCCTTCTTCTGCGTGCCGTAGGAGGCCACAGGGTAGCCGTGAGCACGGGTCCGATCAGTCAGACCGGCAATGTTGCCACCGATGGTCAGGCGATCCATGCCGGTCTTACGCAGCAGGTTCCACAGGCCGGAGCCACGCGTGTTCAGCGCGTCCGCGATTGTGGTGATTGCCGCAGTCGGGATGAACTTGTCCACGTTGGGGGTGTCAACGCCGAACGATGCGGTGTCCGACATGTTACTGTTCACGGTGTCAGCCCACTCACGGCGGAATTCCTCGACGCCCTTGTTGTCGGACGCGATCAGGGCGCGTTCGAACGCGATCATGGCGTCGTCGGAGTCAAGCCACGTCTTACGATCATGCGAGAAGTTCACAGTACCCGACTGGTGGGCGGCGTGGTTGGCTTTGTTGATGATGATGGTCTGGCGACCGCTGGAAGTCTGCACGGGGTCTTCCGGTGCCGGGGTGCCCTCGCCCTCGCCCTCGCCTTCCTTCTGGTTGGTGATGGCAGCGGTGATGTCATCGAGAGCGGACTGCATGATGTCACCGATGGAATCGGTGAGCTGTTCCGCCTCGTCCGGGGTGAGTTTGAACTGGGCGATGGTACGCGCCAGTTTCTTCAGGAGTTCCGGGTTCATGGTGTCTCCATTCTTGTTGTTGCGGCTGTTGATTGCGGTGAAAGCGGCCCGAGGGTCGGCCCCACGATAGACAACGCTGATTTCCAATAGTTCGCCATCGTGGATAATACCGTCCTTGCCGGGACGCTGGTTGAATTCAACGGTGATGCTGAAACTGTTGGTCAGGCATCCGTCGGCGGCAAGCTGGCGGATACGTTCGCCTTGATCTACCTCGCTGAGTTTCGCTTCGGCCATCATCCCATCATCGGTCATCCAAAGTCGGGTGATTGCACCCGCTTGGCATTCGATACTTGGCATGTGGTCGATCAGGAGCGGAAGGGATAGTTTGTCGGACTCGGTGAGATCGGACACCAGTTTCAGAGTGCCGTCGATTAACGGCGCTTTCAGTGTCTTCAAATCTACGGTGAGTCCGTCACACATCACTTTGCCGCTGTTGGCGAGGAAGGTGAGGGTACGACCATTGGTTTCAGGGGCACCGCTGTTGGCGAAGCTCTTACGAGTCTTCATTTTGGCCCTTTCAAATAGTAGGGTAGTGGGTGCGGTCGAACGTCCTTAATGGGCTTAATGTTCTGACCCCCATAGTAGCACGATGCGATACACGTCCAAGCCCTTGCAGTTCGGGCATTTGAGCGTCACCATCGTGTCACGGGCGCAGGAACCTAGATACCGTCCGCAATGTTTGCAATGGATGTCGTAAGTCATGATTCCACCACCTCGTAATCCTCGTAGCACCGGCAGTTGGGGTGTCCGTTCGGGGTCTGCATACTCTCGAAGTTGTTCACGTAGGTGCGGTCTCCGATCTCGACGCTGGCGTTCTCAGCCAGATACGTGTCATCGAGCGCGATTCGGTCGCCTTCCATATGACGGCAGAACTCGCACACTTTGCCGTCGCCGCTTGTGCGCCATACCTTGTCCAGTCGGACGCCAAGAGTTTCGCTGAGATTGCGGGCGCTGTACAAGCTGCCGAGCCGTTGCGATTGCACGGTTTCGCATCGGGCAATCAGTTCGGCGTGATCGTTGCCCATGCGTTCGAGCTCGTCACGCAGACGTTCGGCGTCCCACTGTTCCACGTCGGCACGGTTCAGCAGTTCAAGGACGTTGTTCGTGATGGTCTTGCTGGTGGACTTGGCGACACTCCGCAAGTGGTCTAGGTACGCTTCATGCACAGTGTCGGGGAGTTCAGTCCAGAAGTAGAGTTGCCGCCAATCATCAGCCGTATAGTTCTCGATTTCCACGGCAATGGAGCTTCCCGGATGGACTTCAGCCCACGCGGTAATGACCTGCTCCAACTCGTAGCCGGTACGGCGGGCGTAGGCGGCGAGGTTGGTCATCAGGTCATCTTCTACGTCGTTTATCCACTGGTCGCCGATGGCTTCCAGATCGTCGCGCAAACTGTTCTGAGAGCGGCGGGCGAGCCTGATAACTCTGTCCACGTAGGTTCGAGTGGCGGGCAGGATGCGTTTCTCGGTTGCCGTTTCCTGCGGTTTGATATTACGGCTATACCGTTTTGCGGCTACTGGGATAGTCAGCGTCGAAGACTGCTGATGCAAGTCAAGGCGCTTGTACGAGTCGGGTAAGCCGAGCGCGTCCACGGCAGACTCCAGACTGGCACCCATGTTCAGGAGCTGGGTGAGCGAGTCAATACGTACCTTCTGGATGTCGGCCTGAACCTTCTCTACGTCGGTTTGGGAAGGCAGATCGAGGTCGAACGTGATGCCATACCCAAGTCCACCGGTGATACGGTCTAACTCGAACTGCCATTTATCCCACACCGTCATACACAGCGGTTTCAGCGTATTCTCAATGAACGCGCGTTCCGCTTGTTCGGCGTTGGCGTAGGTTTGCCCGTTGTCGATGCCACGAATAATGTCCGGGACAGCGAGCGCGTTCGACAAGCGGTTGTTCACCACATCGTTGACGGTCTGCAAGTCCAGCGTATCGTTGGCGTTCTGGAACGGAACCCACACCAGTTTGCTGGTGGTGCTGGGCTTATGGGTCATAGGGTCAACCGGGATCATGTTGTATACGATTCCGTTGTTGTTGCCTGCGCCTCGGAATGTGCTTTCGAGGCGTTCGCGGTTGCGTTGGAAGTCTTCAGTGTTTTCCGATACGATGCCGAGCATTCCAGCGGGTACAGCGTTGTTGCCGAAGAAACCACGCTCATAGTCGGCGATCATATCGTCCACGTTCGCCCACTTCTTCACCGTCATGGCTGGAGCAATGCCGCGCGTCGGATCGTTCGGATGCTGGCTGTAGCTGAGAGCGATGGTTTCGTCCCGGGAAAATTCGTAGACTCGTTCTCCGTCGCCCAAGTCCATCGTAACGCGATGATACCAGTCCGAGCGAGAAGAATTGTACTGGCGGCTGTTCGACGGTAGCAGCGTATATCCGATGATGTTGTCGGCTGTAATGTCTCCGCCCGGCCCGTTAGTTGTCCAGATAAGAATATCCAAGTGAGATTGGGTGAGGATGGTGGCGCAAGCAATCTTGAGAAACTCCAAGCACGAATACGTGTCGTTGGGCGCGTAGAGCGCGGCCAATGGTGCGGGAGCCGGTTCGATACGCCGGTTGTCCGAGTCCACGGCGTAGGGGATTACCGTGCTGAACCGTTGTGCGATAGCGTTCACATAGGGAAACACGTTGTCGTAGGTGTCGTGCAGTGGAATGGTGTTGCCGCCCATCGGCTGCCAAATGTTCCCGCCCATCGGTGTGGGGGACATACTGGGCGCATGGTTACGATCGAACGCGCTCATAAAACCTTCACGGAGATTGTTCAGCAGGCTCACAGTTTCCTCGATTCGTCATAAGACCCTGCGTCTAGTCTACCGGGTGCAACGCATAAACCTAGCAGACCGCAACGTCCCACGATGGAAGTTGCAGCGGCTTGTAGTAGGCGAGAAGGACGCTATCCGCTAGATCGGGGCTACCAGTCTGATTCTCTGTTTTGTAGTCTTTCTTCCGTTGCACTTCGCGTAGGTTTCTGTTGTTGATTGCCCATTCGCGGGTGCTGAGTTCCTGAAACAGTTCGGCTCGGTGTTCCAGATTCGGGTTGATGGTGATTTCCGAAAGCTGTTCGGCAAACTCGAACCATAATTCCGAACTGACTGCCGGATAGCGGTCGGGATGCTTGGGCTTGGCTCCGAAGTTGACGCCGTTCACTGGTTGGTTTCGGCTGCGGAGAATATCCGTTACTCCTCCGCCCACGCCGGTATCGTCCACGTTGATGATGCTTGGATGATGTGTTCCGGCAAGCGTGATTATGCGTTCCGCTGTTTCGACGAGACTGGTTTTGCTCCAGCTCACGAGGTCTACTAGGTGGCGTCCCTTTACGATGGCTACGGCGGTTCGGTCGGCTCCGTATCGGGCCACGTCAACGCCGAAGCTTACGCCGCCGTCTGTTTGAGGTTGGCGTTCGGTCGCGTCTGTGAGTTGCTGCCAGCTTATGATCTGGTTGATTGTTTTCTCGTGGGGCATTCCTTCCCAGATGTGGGCGAAGTCTGGGTTGTTTCGTGATTCCTCGACCTGTCGCAGAATCTCTTCCGGGAGTATTCCAGCTTGTTCGGCGTCCCGCCATGTGGTGTGATGGTGGGTGGTGCGTTGTTGGGTGAGCTGGCTCGGATGGGTGACGAAACGTGTGGTTATCGCATCCTCCGGGGTTAGGGGGTTACGGGTGAAGATAATGGTGCTGCCGTTCTTTCGGATGGTCGGCAGCAACACGTCTAGGCTATGGTCGGTGATGAACTGGGCTTCCTCGATCCAGCACCGGTCTACACCTTCGATGCCTTTCAACGTGCTTTCGGGGTCTTCGTGCAAGCCCTTGAACCAGAACACACTGCCGTTGACGTGTGTTATCTGTTCGCGGGTGATGGTGAAACCGGGGAGCTGATAGCGGCTGATGATATCCGCTAGGAGCTGTTTGACGCTTTCCTGAATGCTGTTCTGGAATTCACGGGTGCATAGGATGCGTGTGGGGTACATGCTGGCTTCGAGCGCTAAAGCTAGGGCTACGCTGGTGCTTTTCGCGCTTGAACGCCCTCCGCTGTAGTCGTAGTAGCGGTATGGTGGATTGTCACGGTCATGGAGGAAGAACAATAAATCTTCGTATGCTTTGGGGATTACGAGGTTGAATGTTCCGTTTTGTTCCATAATGTGCGCGCGATTCTCAATAGTATGGTCTTCACCCGAGGAAACCCGAGCCTTATTGAGAATAATAGGCTCGGGTTTGTTCACTTCACCGTGACATTGATTGTAGGCGGCTCGTACATCTGCACCGTCTGGTCAACCTGCTGGCGGGGCATGCCCTCGGTACGATTGGCGATGTCCTGATAGGAGCGGAATGCTTTCTCACCGTCCTTCTTCGATTCAAGGACACGGCGCAGGGCAATCTGTTCGGCTTGGGTCAGTTCTTCCATACGCTGCACCCATTCCGCGAGTTCCTCGTTCGTGAGTTCGAGGAATTGCTGGAGGTTGTATTTCACGCTGCCGCGTTTTGTCCATTTACGGCTGCGGTCTTGTGGGCGTTCTTGGAAGCCGCCTTTACCGGTTGGGTTGTTTACTCCGCCGGTGATTCTTCCGTGGGCGTCTCTGGTTACGTTGCTCATAGGGGTTATTTTATGCCTTCTTGGGTTTAGTTGGTTGTTGGTGTTGGTTGATGATGGTTTGTATTTCTTCTGGGGTGGTGTTGAGTAGTTGGGCGATGTATTCGGTGTTGTAGTGTTTGCGGTGCCAGTGGAGGGCTAGTTCGGTTTTGTGTTGGCTGAGGGGCATGATGGTTCCTTACGCGAGGATGTAGGTTATGAGTAGTTTGAGTAGGGCTATGGTGCCGGTGGTGATGAGTAGGACGGTTAGGGTGATGAGTAGGACGCCGAGAATGCGGCCTAGCTTGTAGCCGGGTGTGGTGTTGCGGAAGTAGTCGATTTCTGGTTTTTTTGGTTTCATTGGTTTGGTTTCCATGTGATTGTGAGGGATACGCCGGTTGTGGTGTTGTCGGCGTATCGTTTGTGGCTGGTTACGTCGGTTATCTGACAGTCATCATGCCAGATTTGGGTTTCGGTGATGGCGTCGTATAGGGCGCGTTGGAGTTTGTCTATATCGGGTTTGACTGTGGGGTGTTTGCGTTTGGTGGGTGGGATGGTTTTGGGGCGGGGGAGGTAGAACGTGGTTTCTATTTTGATGTATGAGTTGGGTGGGATGGGTGGGTGTTTGTGGCTGAGG
>OLGF01001012.1_pt1 | contig 31949 bp, 34 predicted proteins | sample 1604971 | NCBI WGS metagenome assembly OLGF01 (sample SAMEA3888902, study PRJEB22519) | human gut metagenome | biome: human gut; feature: human-associated habitat; material: faeces | place: Denmark | collected 2011 | reverse complement strand
TCCGGCCCCTTGTACTTGGCAAAGCGGAGAATGGCGTACTGTGCTTTCATCGGCGATCCCCTCGCTTCACCCACACGATGTCGCAGTCCAGCACGTCGGCCAGCTCCACAACTTCCTTGTATCGGATGCTCTCCCTTTGCAGCTTGGCAGACAGGTTGGACACGCTGTCACTCCAGTCATATTCCTCGGCCAGCCGGTCAACCACCTCCTGCATGGTAAATCCGGCGCGGACGATCTGCGCCTTGATTTCATTTCTGATGCTCATAAATCCTCCCAAATTTTCGTGATGAAAACAGCGAAGCGGGTTTCTGTTTCCGAAAACCTGCTTCGCTGTTTGGCGTAATATTCTGTTTTGCTGAAATCCGCTGGAAACGCGGCGGTCGATGCCTTCTTCGTAAGCGAGGGGTATCGACTTTCCGAAACCGTGTGACTTCGCTCTAAATCGTGCAGCCCCACGCGCATCCGTGAAGCCGGTGCGCGGTTCTGAGCAGCGCGGTTTCGCAAAATCCTTTCGCCGCCGCGCAAATTTCTTTCCGATTTTCACTTGCTTTGCAGATACCCCTTCCGTTTCAGCTCCGCCAGATCGGCGGCCACGTCCTCCGGGCGCATCCGCGCAAGGCAGCTCAAGTCGTAAATATCGTACCGCTCCACCAGAAGCAGCGTCATCAGCAGCTTCTGCGTGCAGGTCAGGTCGCTGTCGTACAAGTGAAACAGCGGCAGTTCCTTATAATATAATTTTCCCATTGCATCCTCCTTTGCGGCTGAACTTGAAAACATCTATCCCATCCATCCCATCCATCCGGGGTTTTGGGGATGCTTGGGATGGATGGGATGGAGAAATTTGAGTCTAAGCTCATAAAACCGGCGGCGCGACCAGCGCCTCGATGCCCCAGAAGCCGTTGACCCGCTTGCCGAGGGCGTTCTGGATGTGGTTGTCGTGCTCCAAGCCAAACTCATCGGCGTGCTTTTTGAGCGTCATGCTCACCGTCCGCGCGGAGCGCGGCTTGTAGGCGTTGTCGCTGCACCACAGGCAATAGATGCCGTACAGCGCGGCGGATGGGATGGCGCTGTCGGCCTTCAGACGGATGTAGCCCTCAGAGCGCAGGAACAGCAGCACATTGTCGGCCTCGCGGCGCGCATCCTCGCGGTTTGCTTTCGTCTGCGAGCTTTCCGTGAAGCGGAAGTTACTACTTTGCAAGCGCCGCAGGCCTTCGAGACACCAGAGAAAGATCCCCTCGATCTCGCCGCAGAGCTCGTCCGCGAGAAAGGGGTCATCCTCCCGGTTCGGCGGCTTTTTCTTCACCGACAAAATGAGCTGGCGGCGGTAAAAGCCGTCCGAGTGGTCGTAGAGCGACTCCAGATCCCCGTTGGAAAAGGCCAGAAACCGGACGTACATCTTGCCCTGATAGCTCTGCTCGCCCTTGCGCTCCAAGTCCATCGGCATTTCGGCGGTGATGAGGGACTTGAGATAGTGGGTGGATTTCAGCGCTTCCAGCTTCATGTCGTCATCCACCATCAAAAGCTCGTGCTCCAGATCGGCGCGGGCGAAGGGGCTGCGCTCCACCTTGGCGATGCTGCCGTTTTTCAGGTTGCTGCCGAGCAGCTTCTGCATCACCACGCCGATGCGGCTCTTGCCCTCGCCGCCGTTGCCCTTGAGCAGCATCATCACCTGCCCGCGGTTCGTCGGAATCAGGCAGTAGCCGAGGTATTCCTGCAAGGTCAGAATGTCCTCCGGCTCTAAGAGATCTGACAAAAACCGCAGCCATGTTTCGGGCTGCGGCGCACTGGGGTCATAGTTGACCGGCAGCCGGTTGCGGCAGAATTCCTTTTCGGCACGGAACTCGCCATTGAGAAACAGCGTGCCGTTGGCAACGTGGATGCGATCCTCCTGAATGGGCAGCTCCGGCGTGTAGGCCTCCAGCCTGAGCGTTTCGAGAAGACCTGTGGCGCGGCGCGCTGTGCCGCTCGTAAAATGCGGGCGCAGCATCTCGTAGATCTGCTTGCGGACGCCCTCTTCGTCAGCAACGCGACCCTCCACGGTGAAAAAGCTGCCGTCCACGCAGACCATCGGGTGCGCCGACAGAAAGTCCTCGCAGAACAGGACTTCGTTGAAGTGCTTGTCCTGCATCCAGCGGGGCGGTTCATTTCGTTCCATGCGCTTCCTCCCTGATCTGTCGGTTTCGCGCCTCCATCCGCATGAGCCGCTCGTCCTTCTGTAAGTCAGCCACCACCCCGGCGCGCTCCTGCGGCGTGCCGCAGGCCAGAATGTCCAGCATATTTCCGATGCGCTCGAGCATATGGCAGGCCTCCGCATAGCGCGGGTCGATGGCGTCCTCCGGCGATTGCGGGGCGCAGTGCTCCTTCCAGTCCTGCAAGATGCGCAGGTAGTCTCCCAGCACGCGGAAGCAGCGCCGCTCGGCTTCCGCCTGCGATTTGCCGCGCTGTAGCTTTGCAAGAATGGACGGCTTCTGCCCGGCGATGCCGAAATCCGCCGCCAGCTTCTTCGCCGCGTCATAGCCGCTCAGGCCGAACAGCCTTGCCGCAAGGTCGATCACATCGCCGCTTGCCCCGCAGCCGAAGCAGTAGAAGTAATCCCCGTTCAGCTTCATGCTGGGCGTCCGGTCATCGTGAAACGGGCAACAGATCATGTTCCCTTGCCTGACCGGCAGTCCGTACCGCTCCGCCGCCATGCGCGGAGTGACGGCGGCCTTCACGGCTTCAAATTGATTCATAGGCATTTTCTCCCTTCAAATTTTTCTGACAATTTTCAATTGTCACCTGAATATACGGAGAAAAAGTCTTAGACCGAGGAAATCAGGCACTTATGCAAGCAAATAGTAAAAGTCTCCTGCTTTCTTGCAAAAATGCAAGAGCACGGGAGGCTTTTGTCGAGAGGATATTCAATTCATTTCGCAAAACGATTATAGAACATTTGTACTAGATTTTGAGTAGAGTATGTGCTATACTGAATTTACAATATCTGCTTGGCGCAGGATTTTTACTGGAATCGGAGGCGATATGTTCATGAGCAACGAATCGGTATTTCTCCCCGCGGCTGTCCGCGACCGCATTCAGGACCTGATGAAGTCCCGGAAGGTCACGCAGGCAGAGCTGGCCGCAAAAATCGGCTGCTCTGAAAGTGCGCTGAGCCGCTTCATCAGCGGCAAGACGGACAAGTTGGGTGACGAAAATATCATCCGCATCGCCCGCGCGTTTGAGGTGTCCACCGACTTTCTGTTGGGCGAGGTGGACGAGCCGGATCGCAAAAACTACGACATCTCGGAGCTTGGCCTCTCCGTCGAGGCGGCGCGGAATCTCTACACGCAGAAGGTCAATCCGAAAATCGTCAGCTACCTTCTGGAAAATCCACAGTTTGCCGACACCACATACCAGATCGCCCGGTATCTGGACAACGAGCTGACCGCCGGGTTTGCCGCGCAGAACCAGCTCTATTCCACGGTTTCGTCCATGCTGGGCGCAACGCCACAGGCCGCGGACGAGGTCAAAAGCCTGCGGACGCCAATCGATCAGGCAGATTTGAGCGCCATTCAAAACTCCTTCATGAAGGCCGTCCGCGCCGTGAAAAAGGAAGCCGAGGCAGAGATGCCGCCCACGCGCCAGCTTACGGTGCAGGCGATGAAGAGCATCTATGCGGAGCTGACCAAGGGCGGTCAAAAGCTGAACCGGAAAATTACGAGGGAACAGATTGCGGACGCGGTGGCGGCCTCCGTTTCCCATCTGCCCGGTATTGACATGGTACAGGTCAGGAAGTTGTTCCTCTCCATGACCGGAACGGCGGCAAGCGATGAATCCGACCAGCATGACCAATGAGCGGCTTTGCGCACTGGCTCAGAAGGGAGACACCCATGCCGCCGATTCTCTTCTGGAGCACAATTCCGGCTTCATCCGCAAAACAGCCAACGAGATTTTCCTCAAATCCAATCTGGCGGAGAGCGATCTCAGCATCGAACCCGGCGATCTGGAGCAGGAGGGCGGCATTGGCTTATGGAAGGCAATTTCCACCTACGATCAGCGCATCGGCGTCAAGTTCCTGACCTATGCCGCGCCGTTCATCCGAAACGCCATGACCGATCTGGTTCGGGACGCCTTCTCCCGATATGAGCAGCGAATGGTCGATTCCGAAAATGGACCGGGGCTTCAAAAAGTCCGGCTGGATGAAGTCCTTCCCGGCGAAGAGCGGCTGCTGCGCATGGAAGCGGTTGCGGACATCGCTGCCGAATCTCCGGAACAGGTTTACGAGGAAAGAGAAACCTTGCGGGAGCTGTACGAAGGCTTGGGGCAAATCTCCGAGCGGGAGCAGACGTATCTTTTGTACCGTCATGGTTTTACGGACGATATTGGGCACACGCTGATCGGCACAGCGATTCATTTTCATCTCAGCGAGAACAGGGCAAAGAAGCTGGAGGGCGAGGCGATGGACAACCTCTGGCTGGAGCTGCCGTGGTGGTTTTAGTGCGCAAACGCCGCGGCGGGACGGGAGTTTTTATATACCTCTGCTTCCTTTTCCGACCAGTCGGATTTTGCTGCTCAAAAATCCTGCGTTTGTGCTGTAGCCCGCGTCACAAAATCCGCCTGTCCTACTGCCGCGAAAAAGAGTTTGTTGCCACACTCTGCTGCACCGCAGAGTACGCCGCCAACCCCTTTCCCGCGTCAGCCGGAAGCAAAGGTATAACACACTAGACTTTGCAAGCAAAATCGTGTGCCAACAGGGATGCTCGCGCCCCTATTGGAAACCCCGCGGCAAAGGGGCGCGGGTCTCCGGTGGAGACCTCAAAGCGTGAAACGCTTTGAAGCGCTGACCGAGCCGACAGGCGAGACCTCCCTTTGCAATCCCACATTTTCCTCGCAGGTGCATATACAAACTGCAAAAGGCAGCTTGTCATCACTGCTCAGAAAATGCAAAAGGCAGTCCGTACCGATGAGGAGCGGACTGCCTTTTTGCCGTCAATCTCAATTTTATCATCGCGCAGGAAATGAGAAAATTAAGATTGACGATGATGCAATTCACGGATATACTGTAATTGCATCATTAAATAGTATTTGATGAAATTGAACGCCGAATGAGGAATTTGAATGAGAGATTTCAACTTCAAAGCAGAATATCAAAAGCTCCTGACGCCGGAGGTCGTGGCCTACCTCACGCAGATTCATGAATACAAGGGGCAGCAGAATCTCTTTATCGAAGCTAAAGCCGACGCGCTTTCCAGTCTGTTGGAGGTTGCGCGGATTCAGAGCACCGAAGCCTCCAACCGCATCGAGGGCATCATCACCACGGACGACCGCTTGAAAAAAATCGTCCGCGAAAAGACCATGCCCCAGAGCTGCAGCGAAAAAGAGATTGCCGGATACCGCGACGTGCTGGCGACGATCCACGAGAGCCACGATTATATCCCGCCAAAGCCGACGGTCATTTTGCAGCTGCATCGGGACCTGTACAAGTTCAGCGGCAAGTCCATCGGCGGCAGCTTCAAAAACTCAGACAACGTAATTGCCGAAGAACGTCCGGACGGCCGGAAGATCGTCCGATTTGAGCCTGTCTCTGCGTGGGAAACGCCGGAGGCTATCGCTGCGCTGTGCGACGCCTTCCAGACGGCCGCGCAGGACGCCGAGCTTGACCCGCTGCTGCTGATCCCGATTTTCATTCTGGACTTTCTCTGCATCCATCCCTTCAACGATGGCAACGGACGCATGAGCAGACTTCTGACGCTGCTGCTTTTGTACCGCTCCGGTTATATCGTCGGCAAATATATCAGCATCGAAAAGCTGATCTCCGACACCAAGGAGACCTATTATGAAGCCCTGCAAGCCAGCTCCTACAACTGGCACGAGGGGACGAACGATTATGCGCCTTTTGTCACCTATATGCTGGGCGTTCTGGCGGCGGCTTATCGGGATTTTGAGAGCCGGATCGAGCTGCTGACCACCAAGGGGCTATCTAAGCCCGACCGAGTGCGCGAGATCATCAAAAACCACCTCGGCAAGATCACCAAGAGTGAGATTATTGCACAGTGCCCGGATATCAGCCAGATTACCGTCCAGCGCGCGCTGGCAGAGCTGCTGAAATCCGGTGAGATCATCAAACTCAGCGGCGGGCGGTATACGGCGTATGTCTGGAATGGGACAAAATAGGGCGGTGTCAGTATGGAACATTTTAAGCAAGGATTGAGTTTGAACGAGGAAGTCACTAATTTAATACGTTTGCGGCAAGAGGGCAGCTTCTGGGATTTCAAAAAGCAGTGGTATACAAATAAATCTGACATGCTTCATGATATCATTTGTATGTCCAATAATCTAAGCAATCGTACTGCCTATATCATCATCGGTATCGACGAGCAACAGGACTATTCCATTGTTGATGTAAGCTGTGATCCAAATAGGAAAAACACGCAAAAGCTTGTCGATTTCCTAAAAGATAAAAAATTTGCAGGTGGAATACGTCCCGTTGTCCATGTTGAAAGTCTTAACTACAGCAAGGGAGTAATTGACACAATTGTTATTGAGAATAGTAGCAGTACTCCCTTTTATCTTACCGTTCAATATGAAGGGGTTCGCGCAAGCAGCATTTATACACGAGTTATGGATACCAACACGCCCATTGATAAATCGGCAGATATAAATCATGTTGAGCAACTATGGCGCAAACGCTTTCATCTAGATGACACGCCGATTGAAAAATTTCGTTACTATCTAAGAAGCCCGGATGATTGGGAAACGATACAGGATAACGATATGGGGTATTTTTACAAATATTCGCCCGAATACACCATCACATGCGAAAAAGATGAATCTACTAATGGCTATGAATATTACATGTTCGGCCAAGTAAATACAACTCCAAGTTGGTGGTTAGTAACGCTGAGATATCACCAAACCGCTATTGAACAATTTCAAGGGATCGCCCTAGATGGGGGAAGGAGCTTTGTTGTTGCTCCATGCAGAGCTTATGACCTGTTGAATACGGGGGTCTCCAGTTTTGGGTTCTACATTCAAAACGATCTGCGCTGCCGCCTTTTAGAGTTTTATCACCGCAAAGAAACTTCCGAAGAATACTCATATCGTGGCTACATGAGAGCAATTGTTGTTTTTCGGTCAGAGCATGAGTACAAATCTTTTTTGAACTATGTACAAACCCATGTGGGGGAATACCATGAGATATCCAAGCGGAGTGGAAATACTGGATTGCCGCATTTTCCCAGCCTTTCTGGCTATGACATGGAGCCTTTTAAAAAAGACTATAAAGATGCACTTGTAATGTGTGACATGTTAAGCAAATTTAGAGCTACGAGACAAACAATGGTTACGGAGGAAATCAGCCATGCCGACACTTGAATGGATTGAAAAAGCAAGGTGATCAATCACCATCAGGACGTGCCGTTTCGGGTGTTGGAGCGCAAGTACAGCTTTGATGAAAACGGACAGCACGACGAGGATAACGGCAGCGAAAACATGATCATTCGGGGCGATAATCTGGAAGCCCTGAAAGCGCTGCTGCCCCGGTATGAGGGGCGCGTCAAGTGCATCTACATTGATCCGCCCTACAACACCGGCAACGAGGGCTGGGTCTATAACGATAACGTCAACGACCCAAAAATCAAAAAGTGGCTGTGTATGACGTATCGGCAGATAAAGCTGCTGGCTGACGATGGGGCTACAGTCCTATCTTGCTGAAGAGGTATCTGTATTACGGAGTCCGGCGGTTTTGCCTGCCATTCCACCCCTCCCGAATCCCCACGGTCGGCCACCTATCCTCCGTCACTATGTACAATCCAGTCCCCATCTTTTTGACAGATCCAGCATGGCGAAGCAGAACCTCTCCCACCGTGCCAATGTTATCTGTGACGGGTCACCCTCGCGGATACGCATGGTTCTTCGGATTTCCTTGGGAATAACGACGCGGCCGAGGTCGTCGATACGGCGCACAATTCCGGTTGCTTTCATATATGAAATTCCTCCAGTTACTTAAATTGTCACGCCTATTTTTTGCAGGGAAGTGAAAATTATGTGACGCGGGCAGGTTCTGGGAAATTTTCACGCAATGACAAACGGGAGCCCCCATATGGGGGCTCCCGCTCTGTTCCTCCTCGTATTTACTGAAGTCCATCCATGCGCCGAGCGGGGTCTTGCTCTCGCCATAGCATTTATCCAGATACAGATTGCGGTATGGGTTATATAGCTTACGCGCCTGCAGCATCCGCTCATGGAGATCTGCGTCAATCGCGCGGCAGTCCCGCTCCAAAAATGAGCCGCCCGAACAGAACTCCGCTTCTCTGCACTGGTGGATAAGCTCCGCGAAGAAATCTTCTTCCTCCAGCTGGTACTTTCCGCTTTTGTATGGATACCGTGCCAGAACTGCATCATACTTTCTCGAGAGCCGGTCGATTACTTCTTTGTGGCGGGGGAAGTTTTCGATAGCCTTCCAGTAGGGTTTACCTACCGTTCTCCTCTCCATTTTGTGGAATTATCCAGCATAATCCCCCGAAAGGCTGCCGGAAACGGCACGCGAGCCTGCTTCAGGCAATCCGCCACCTGTTGGATCATCACATTTACCCCTTTTTTCTTTATTTTGGAGCAGAATTCCTGCATACCAACTGCGTACGGTGCAACGGTGTCAGGCCATCCATCCCCCACCCTTCCGCAAACACATCAGATGCAAAAACCGCACGGCGCAGAATGCTCTGCGCCGTGCGGTTTTATGTCATTTATCGCGAAGCTGCTCAGCTTATACAGCCGTTCAGCACTTCTCGTACACGGTGGCAACGCCCATGCCGCCGCCGATGCACAGCGTGGCCAGGCCGTGCTTGGCATCGGGGCGCTTCTGCATCTCGTGCAGCAGCGTGACGATGATACGGGCACCGGAAGCGCCGACGGGGTGGCCCAGGGAGATGGCGCCGCCGTTGACGTTGACCTTGCTCATGTCAAAGCCCAGCTCACGGGCCACGGCGATGGACTGGGCGGCGAACGCCTCGTTGGCCTCCACCAGGTCGATATCGTCGATGGTCACGCCGGCCTTGGTCATGGCCTGACGGGAGGCGGGCACGGGGCCGACGCCCATGATCTTGGGATCCACGCCGCCCTGGCCCCAGCCGATCAGCTTGGCCATGGGCTTCAGGCCGTACTTGGCAACCGCGTCGCCAGAGGCGAGCACGATGGCGGCAGCGCCGTCGTTGATGCCGGAGGCGTTGGCGGCGGTCACGCGCTGCGTGCCCTTATCGGCGGCATCCTGCGCGCCGGTGACCTCGAAGGTATGGACAACCTCGGGATTCGGGGACTCGGGGCCGACGGGGAACGCGCCGCGCAGCTTGGCGATACCCTCCTTGGTCACGCCCGCCTTGGGATACTCATCCTTGGCGAAGGGAACCATTTCCTTCTTGACCTTGACCATCACGGGGACGATCTCGTCGTCGAACTTACCGGCAGCCTGCGCGGCCTCGGTCTTCTGCTGGGAGGCGGCGGCGAAGGCATCCTGCTCCTCGCGGGTGATGCCCCAGATGTCGTTGATGTTCTCTGCGGTAGTGCCCATGTGATAGTTGTTATAAGCGTCCCACAGGCCGTCCTTGATCATGGTGTCGACCAGCTTCTTATCGCCCATGCGGGCACCCCAGCGGGCGTCCATGGAGGCGAAGGGAGCGGCGCTCATGTTCTCGGTACCGCCGCAGACGACGATGTCGGCGTCGCCGGCCAGGATGGAGCGGGCGCCCTCGATGACGGACTTCATACCGGAGCCGCAGACCATGCCGACGGTGTAAGCGGGGACGGAATAGGGAATGCCGGCCTTGATGGAGACCTGGCGGGCCACGTTCTGACCCTGCGCAGCGGTCAGGATGCAGCCGAACATCAGCTCATCCACGTTCTCCGGAGCGACATTCGCGCGCTTCAGAGCTTCCTTGACGACGACAGCGCCCATCTCGGCGGCGGGCGTATTCTTCAGGGCGCCGCCAAAAGAACCGATCGCGGTTCTGCAGCAATTCACAACATACAGATCTTTCATAATATTTCCTCCTACATGATGATAAATTCTTATTAGGGGCCTTATTTGATCTGCCCTTATCATAGTCAATTTTTTAACAATAGTCAACTGGCAATTCAACCAAAAAGGCCTAATCGGCAAAAATTGTGATTTTGTCCAGAAATTGCTAACCATTTTGGATATTTTAACGGCTCGCCGCGCCGCAACATGACGTTTCGTCATACGCAGGCGCTAAATTTGGCTTTTGCCGGCCGCGCCGATCGCGGTTTAGATGGTTAAAACGCCCATTCCCTCATGGAAATGGGCGTTTTCATGCTGCGGATTTTTTCTTACCCAGCGGCGTTTGCGCCGTCGCCCTGCAGACTGGTGGCCAGCGCGCTGCGCGCTTCCTGCAGCCCGGTGTAGAACGAGGCGGTGTCGATCCTGTCATAGGCGCGGCTCGTCTTGACCTTGGCATTTGTCTGTGCGTCGCTGACGAGCTGTTTGAAGTAGTACTGCGCGAGGGCCGTGCAGTCCGGCTCCTGCATCAGGAACACATAGAGTACATCGCTCCCCTCCACGATGTCGGACACCTCGCCGCTCTGCAGCGGGCTGAGAATCTCCGCCGCCGCATCGGAGATATCCGACGCGCGGAACGTCAGCGCGCTGCCGTTCGTCTCGATGCCGAGAGACGCGGCAAGCTCCAGATAGGCCGCGTCCTTGTCCTCCGCCGCGCGCAGCTGCTCCGCCGCCGCTTCAAGCTGGCTGCGCTTTTCGGCGAGCGCCGCCTCATCCAGACCGCTCGTGCGGACATAGAGCGTCTTGGCGGTACAGTAGCCGTTGTCCGCGGCATAGGCAATGAGCGTCTCGTCCGAGGGGCGCTGCGCGCCGTCCTCATTGCAGAAGAGCTTGGCAAGGTTCGCGTAGTAATAGGCGGCCTCGTTGATGGTGTTGAACGACTCCTCACTGATCCCCAGCAGGCGCAGCTGGTTCTGATAGGCCTCTTCGCTGCCGTAGTAGCTGACGTACTGGGCACGCTGCTGGTCGATCTCCTCCCGGTCGGCATCGGTCAGCGTGACGCCGTACTTCTCCGACCACTGGCGGACGATGGCATAGAGCTTGGCCATCTCCTGCGCGTCGGTCTTGACGAAGTCGCCGAAGGTCATGCTGTCGGTATACTGGGTGTTGAAGTCCACGCCGGGATAGTACGCGGCCAGCTTGTCGCACTGCGACGACAGCCAGTACAGATACTCCTCCGCCGAGACCTTTTCGCCGTCGACGGTCATGATCTGCGCGTCCGGGCGGATGCCGGTCACCTCATAGTAAAGTCCGTCCGTGCGGCGGCCCTCGCCGTTGGTGGCAAAGGCGATGATCCCCACGGCCAGCACGGATGCAAGCAGCATCGCGAGAAAACGTTTCATGGAAAACCTCCTTCAAGTCCAAAAGATTCAAGAAGACTATTATAGCGCGCCGCGCGCCGTTTGGCAAGAAAAAAGGCCCGTTTTCCACATCAGACGCACCGCTTCCGACGCACGTCCACCGTTTTGATGACGCCGTCCACGACCTTGCACACATAGCGCGCGTGCAGCGTCTCCTCCACGCCGCTTTCAAAGCGGATGTACAACAGCTGCCCCGAGGGTACCGGCTCCATCGCGAGCACCCGGCCGAAGCCTCGCTGCGGGAAGAGCACCTCGTCGCCGGGATAGAACACCCGGTCGCGGTGATTGTTTCGCTCGACGGCGGCCATCCAGCGCGCAGACTGCTGCGGCTCGGACGGGAGCCGTTTCCACATACGCACATAGCCGAGTATATCGAACGCGCGCACATCCTCGGCGTGGAAGCGCCGGACGAGCTCCGCCGCCGTCAGTTCCGGGAGCAGATCCTGTCCGAATACGCGCCGCCCGCTCGCGCCCACCATCTTGCAGGCGTACTGCCACGACGGGCCGTGGTGGTGTGCTCTTCCGTCCTGAAAGAACGGCCGCAGCCCGGCCGCGTCCACATAGTAGTGCGCGTATTCGTGGCGGATCAGCTCGATCGCCTCCGATTCGCGGAAGGCCGGGTCATTCAGATGGTGTGTGGAAAAGTAGAAGGATTTCCGCTCCCCGCAGTAGTAACGCCCCAGATAGCTCACCGCCTTCCCCAATTCAATCGGCAGCTCCGCCCCGTGCAGCCCGGTCTTCCGGTCAAGATAACGCATCACCTCGCGAATTTTTTCGACACTCCACTCTCCGGACAATGCAGACATACGGATATTCCTCCTTTATTATCATCGATGTCCGCATTGTATCAGATTTCCGGCCGGCTTCTTTTTAAGAAGAGCGCGTCCGGGCCTTCATGCTTCCTCCCTGTGCGGCATGACGCATTTCTGCATGACGGAAATGATGCGCTCGTCGGCGTCGGCGCAGTCCCGTTTGAGCCACTCCGTAATGATTGCCATCAGACCATGGATATAAAACGCCATACGATATGCGCGCTCCTCCTCCGGTACGCCGCAGCGATCCAGAATCGGCGTGAGCACGTGGCGGAACATCCGGTCATAGGCGGCCGAAAGACCCAGCAGCTGCGCGTTTTCCATGGCCGTGCGGAACAGCCGGCGATGCTCCCGGATATAGCGCAGATACGGTGTCAGATACTCCGGTGTGACGAGATACAGCTCCTCCTGCGGACAGGTGCGCAGCTTCGCGATAAACGCCTCCGAATCGTGCGCCATATACGCCTGAAACTGCCGGGTCATGTGTTCGGTGCTCTCGGCCAGCAGGTCGCTCAGCGTCTCGTAGTGGAGATAAAAGGTAGAGCGGTTGACGCCTGCCGCTGCGCAGATCTCCTTGACGGTGATATAGGCGAAGTCCTTTTTCTCCAGCAGCGCCAGGAACGCCTCGTCCATTCTGGCGGCGGTGGCAAAATATTTGCTCTCAGAGCGGCTCAACACGACGCCTCCTTTCTCCCGCGCGGCATTTTATGCAGCGCCAGCATCTGCGCCTATTTTACTATCCGCCGCGGCAAATCTCAAGTCTTCAGTCCTCACTGCTCGCTGATCTCTCTGGCCAGCTCCATGATCTCAAAGGCATACTTCTGCTTGCCGTTTGCAAGCAGCTTCCGGTAGACAGGATAGTTGACGCCCATGCCCAGCAGTCCGATGATGCCGATCATGACACCGAGGACGAACATGGCCGTCGTGCCGCTGCCGATGACCTTCATGGAAAGGCACATGCCGACGCCCGTCACCAATGCGGCGACGATGCCGAAGGTGTAGGTGAAGATATTGGCGGGGAGCTTTGCTTTCGCGTCCAGCTTGCGCAGGGCGACCACCTTGGAGGTGTCCTTGGGTGCGTATTCGTTGGCGAGCTGCTCTGCGTAAATTTTATCGGTATTCATGGCTTGTTGCCTCCTTCATTTGATGGTGCTATCATACCAGCGCAGAAGGCCCGGCGGAACAACACGGAGGGCCTGCCGTGTCGATTTCAGCCATGCGGAAAGCGGCAGCGGTGTATCCCGCTGCCGCTTTGTGATTATTTTCCGGCCACCAGCCGCAGCCGTCCGGTTTCGTCGATTTCTATGCGCAGGTGCTGCAGATACCGCTCACAGAACTGGCGGCGCTCGGCGGTGGTCATGCCGGCGCGGGTCTGGAGATATGCCTCGTTCATCACGTCGTGCAGATTCAGCTGCACCTCCTCGTCGAGGATGCGCTGCACAGCCTGGAGCATGGCCGTCTCCTTGATCTGGTTGCTGTTGCCGGTGCAGAAGCGGTCGAGGTAGCAATAGGCGATGCCGCCGTTTTCCATCGCCTTGCGGATGGCGCCGCTGCACTTCTCGGCCTCGACGAGCACGAAAAAGCGCGCCTGCGGCATGGCGGGGATCAGACCCCAGTAGTCCGAATCGCTCGAGGCGAGGAGGAACGAGTCGATGTTGTTCTGGAAAAACTCGCAGCAGGTGCCGGTCGTGAGCCGGATGTCCACGAGGGACTTGTTCTCCTTCACGCGCTCGATGAGCACATGCTCCACGGGGATCTGCGTGAACTTCTCGAGAATCTGCCACGCCGTCGTCGTGTGGACGTCATCGTAGAGGATGATCTTCGCGATTTTCCCGAGCAGGGCGTTCTGGTCGAGGTTGTTGAGCATGGCATAGAGCTTATAGGGGTCGCTGTTTTCGCAGTCGACGACGATGGCCGTGCGTCGGCTGCCCTCGAGGAACTGGTAGATGCCCGCCTTCGCGGCGCTGCCCGCGTCGGAGACCTTGCTGAGGTCGGCGAAATAGTCCTCGTGCATCTCGTAGAGGAGCGTGATGAATTTCTTGTCGTTGTGGAGGATGTTCCCCTGCTCCTCCTGCGCAGGCCAGTTGATGTAGACCTGATAGGGGTAGTGCGTCCGGTTGGTGCAGTACTCCTCGGCGGCGCGCTTCAGCCCCGCCTCCTTCGTGCCGTTCGGCATGAGAAACAGCTCGCGGACATACTCCCACTTCAGCCACAGCGGCAGAAGGTCGCGGCAGTTGTTGATGCGGTTGGCGATGTGCAGATTGATGTCGATGATGTATTGCGTGAGTTTATAGTTGGCGCGGAGCAGCTCGATGCCGTCCTCCGACAGGCGGCGCAGACACTCCTGCGGAATATATTCGGGCAGTGTATGCAGATTTTTGAGATCGTATAGAAATGCCTTGTTGATGCGGCCGTAATTCTGCTCGATGGCCGTGCGGAGCCGGCACAGATCGCGGATGATGCGCGCGTTTTTCTCCCGCTCCATCTGATCAAAGGTCTGCAGCTGCGGCGGCGCGTATTCCGCTTCAAAAAATTTTTTCGGTACTCCGATGAGATAAGCGACTTTGGAAATCACCGTATAGGTACTGCTGTATTCTCTCGTGTCGGGTGCGGGCTGCGTCTCCTGCACGGGTGGAACCGCCTCGTATACAATATTTCTCTCCTGCTGCAGCATGTCTGTTCACGCTTCCTTTCCTGTCATAGTGTTCTGTCGGAAGTGCCTGCCGTGCGGACTGTCGAAACTGGATGTTTTTATATTTTACCACACCCGCCGCCCGGTGAGCAACGCCGACTTTCTGTAGCTCTCAGTATATCCTACGCGCGGAGGGGAGTTTTTTAGGCCGGTTTTTCGGCCATACCATCTGCAAGCAGAGATGCGATGATTTGTGAGATGCGATAGTTCTTTCTGCATTATCCGATAATTTTATTAAAAAGCAGTTGACGTGCGTATTCCGCTTCAATATACTGGAACTGCCGCAAAAACTGTAAAAACAGGGAGGTTATCCGCATATGAACAACACCGGAAAGATCCCAGCGCTGGCCGTGCGCCTGATCGCCGCGCTGATTACGCTCTATTTGTACTTCAACCCGACCGCGTTGGTTCATGCGGAGTATTCGCTGGGAATAGACGGCATCGTCGTCGCCCGGACGCTCTGCCTGCTCTTCGCGCTCTGGCAAATCATTTGCTTCACCGAAGACCTTTTCAAGAAAGACTAAAATAGATGAGGGAGGAAGCCAACGGCTTCCTCCCTCATCTATTCAAAAAACGTCTCACAGAGTTCGCGCCGCGCACGGCGCGAAAAAATTCCGATCTGTTTTTGGCGGCGGCGTGTACGTCGTCAAAAACACCCTGCGCGGAGCGGAGTGTCGCAGACCCGCCTACGGCGGGTCAAGGCGCAGAGCGGAGCGAAAACTACTTTATCAAAAAGGGCATCGCCCTTTTTGATAAAGTAAGGTCAGAAGACATGCAGCAACAGGCACACCAGCACGATGCAAAGCCCCAGACACGTCATCAGCAGGGCGAAGGACAGGCTGTTGGAGAGTCGCCCCACCATGCGCAGGTAGGTACCCGCCTTGTCGGCGACATCCTCCTCGCTGCGGCCGCTGCTGCGGGCGATGGCGCGCACCGGCGCGCTGAAGGCGCTGCGGCGCACGCGCTGGCGCGTGTCGCGCAGAACTGTGCGTCGCAGGAGCAGGAGCACGGCGTCGAGACTGTCGCACACGGCGCGGCAGAGGACGCGGAGAATCCGGTCGAGCATGCCGAAAACGGGGCGGTAGACGCACCTTTCCAGACTCAGCCAGCCGGGCCAGCGGTCGAGATAGCGCGGCTCGCCGTTCTCCCGCCGCATGAGCGCGCGGCGGATGAAGAGCACATACACCAGCGCACCGATCGCGACGGAGATGCAGACGCCCTTGAGGTTCGTCCACGCGAAATAGTGGATCGTATGGGAGAAGGGGTGCCCGCCGGTGAAGGCAAGCGCCGCAGAGGAGAGCTTCCCCGCCAGCGCGTGCGGAAGCAGGCCCAGCACCGGGAGCGTCGCCGCGGCCAGCACGAGCGCGAGCACGGAGAGCGGCGTCCCCCAGCGGGCGGGGCTGTGCGCGTCCACCGGGGCCTTCTGCCAGAAGACGGCGACGTAGATTTTCAGCAGATACGCGGTCGTGAGCCCGCCCGTGAAGAGAAACAGCCACTCCACCGCCGTGATGCCCCAGCTGCCGGTTTCGGCGGCAAGCTCCACAATGCCCTCGTGCAGGAGAGTCTTGCCGAGATAGCCGCAAAAGCCCGGAATGCCCGCGAGCGACCCCGCGCCGCAGAGAAACACCGCGTGCAGCAGGGGCTTGCCGCGTCCGAAGCCGCGGATGGCGTTGAGGTCGAGCGCGTGGGTGTTTGCGTAGACGACGCCCGCGAAGAGGAAGAGCGTGAGCTTTACGAGAGAGTGGTTCAGCATGTAAAGAACCGTCCCGTTCGCGGCGAGAGCATTGTGCTCGCCGAGCAGGGAGATCATGGCCACGCCCAGCAGGATAAAGCCGATCTGCGAGAGCGAGGAGCAGGCGAGGATGTACTTGAGGTTGTTCGAGAACACCGCGAGCACCGCGCCGAGCACCATCGTCACCGCGCCGAGCGCAAGGATCAGGAGCCCCCAGCGCGTGTCGCCGGGGAGCACCTGCGCCGTGAGCAGGAGCACGCCGAAGATGCCCGCCTTTGTCAGCACGCCCGACAGCAGCGCCGAGACCGGCGCGGGGGCGACCGGGTGCGCCTGCGGCAGCCAGATGTGCAGCGGGAACACGCCCGCCTTGGCACCGAAGCCGAACAGCACGCACAGCGCCGCTGCCCACAGCGCACGGCGGTTTTCGACGGCCGCGCACGCCGCGCGCAGCTCGGAGATCACGAGCGTCCCCGTCAGGTGGTGAAGCAGCAGAAGCCCCATCAGCGTCACGAGTCCGCCGAGCACGGCGATGGTCAGATACGTCTTTCCGGCGGCGAGAGCGCCCTCCGTCTCCTCCTGCACGACCCAGACGTAGGAGCCGAGACTCATCAGCTCGAAGAAGAGGAACGTCGTGTAGAGGTCGGCGGAGAGAAACACGCCCGCCGTGAAGCCGAGACAGAGCAGGAAGAAGAAGTAGTACCGCCGCAGGTGGTTGTGATGGCGGAAATACTGCGGCGAGAGGAGTGCCGAGATAAGCCACATGAAGCAGACGACCGTGCCGTAGAGCTTGCGGAAGCCGTCGAAGCAGAACGAGAGGTTCATGACCGGGACGGTGACGACCCCGTCGCCGCCGAACCGAACCGCCGCCAGCATGAGCGCGAGCATCACGCCCGTGACGGCGATGGCCGCCGCGCCGAGTGCGCGCTCGCTGCGCAGACCGGAGACGGCGATGCCGATCGCCGCGAGGGCGGGCAGAAATACGAGGGCGAGCGCCAGAAGCTCCATCACAGCGTCACCGCCCTTCCGATCACGTCCAGCAGCCACTGCGGAAACAGACCCAGCAGCAGCCCAGCGGCGGCGAGAATTACCATCGGCACGGTCATCTGCCAGCCCGCCTCACGCACGGAGTCCGCCGCGGGCGGGATAGCCGTCCGGCGGGGGAAGTACGCCTTGATGACGACCTGAAACATGTAGATCGCGGTCAGCAGCGCCGACACAAGCAGCACCGCGAAGCCCGCGAGAGCCAGACCGTCCCCGGCCGCGACCGCCGCCGAGGCGATGTACCACTTACTGACGAAGCCCTGGAAGGGCGGGATGCCCGTCAGGCCGCAGGCCGCGGCGATGACGCATGCAAACGTCACCGGCATGTGGCGGGCGAGTCCTTCCAGCTCGTCGACGTACTCGCGGTGCGCGTAGTGCAGCACCGCGCCGGCGGCAAAGAAGGCCATGATCTTCACGACGGAGTGCGTGATGAGGTGCAGGAAAGCCGCAGCGAGGGCATCGCCCGTCATGAGCACGGCGGCGAAGAGAATGTACGACAGGTTCGAGATCGTGGAGTAGGCAAGGCGGCGCTTGAAGTGCCGCTGCTTGAGCGACATGCACGAGCCATAGAGAATCGTGACCAGCGCGAGGACGATGCAGACCGTCTGCGCCCATGTGCCGCGCAGCAGCTCCGTGCCGCAGCTGTAGTAGACAAGGCGGATGCAGGCGAAGGCGCCTGCCTTCACGACGGCCACCGCGTGCAGCAGCGCCGTGACGGGGGTGGGCGCGACGGCCGCCGCGGGCAGCCACGCGTGCAGCGGCCAGAGCGCCGCCTTGACGCCGAAGCCCACGAACGCGAGCACGAACACCGGCAGAAGCATCGACAGATCCCCGCCGCTCGCCGCTGTCAGATGCCCGCCGGGGACGAACTCCTGCGCGTCGTGCAGGATGAGAAAGACGAGCCCGATGAACGCCAGCGCCGCGCCGGACATGGAGTAGAGCAGGTATTTGATGCCCGCGGCCTTGGCCGCGGCGGTCATGGGCTGCATGACGAGCGGGAGCGTCGCGAGGGTGAGCAGCTCGTAAAAGAGATACATCGTCAGCATGTTCGCCGAAAAGGCGATGCCGAGCGTCACGCCGAAGGAGGCCGTGAAGAACGACCAGAACATGGCGAGGTGCTTTTCATGGCGCATGTAGTCGCAGGCATAGAGCGCCGTGAACGGCCAGAGCGTGGCCGAGAGGGCCGCAAACAGGCGCGCGGCCCCGTCGCAGCGCAGCGCGATGGTGAGCGTGTCCGTGAAGTGCAGGAGCGTTACGCGCTCCTCACCGACAAGCAGGATGGCCAGCCACGCCAGTGCCGTCGTCAGACAGATGATGCCGCCGTACCAGAGGTTCTGGGCGCGTTTGGAGGGGAAGCGAATGAAATAGCTCAGCAGACCCGCCGTAAAGGGCAGGGCCACCGGCAGCGTCAGAAGCAGTCCGTTCATGCGCACCTCCTTACAGAATGGATCCCGCGACCGCGCGCAGCACCGCGAGGATCCCGTTCGGGAACAGCCCGAGCAGCAGACACACCGCCGCCATCACCGCGAGCGGCAGCACCATCGTGAGCGGCTCCGCCACGCGCGCCGCGCCGGGGAAGGCTCGCCCCGGGAAGAAGCTGCGCACAACGGGTGGGAAGAGATACCCCGCCGTCAGCAGCGCCGAAAACAGCAGCACGCCCGCGATCACAAACCCCAGCGCGCCGGGGACGTCCGCGAGCGCAGCGGAGATGAGATACCACTTGCTGAAAAAGCCGCCGAAGGGCGGGATACCGACGAGCGACAGCGACAGCAGCGTGAAGCACACCATCGTCGCGGGCAGCCGCCGCCCGAGACCGGGGAAGCCGTCGAGCGTCTCCGTCCCGGTCAGGAAGATGGCCGAGCCCGCGCAGAGAAAGACACCGATCTTGGCCGCGGCGTGAAAAAGCATCTGCAGCAGCGCGCCGAGCAGCCCCGCTGGCGTCATGAGCAGCACGCCGAGCAGCACATACGACAGCTGCGAGACGCTGGAGTAGGCCAGCCGCTTTTTGAGCACGTTTTCCGTCGTGCCCATGTATGAGCCGACGAACACCGTGATGAGCGCGAGGATGATTGCGCTCACCTGCACCCATGTGCCGCGCAGCGCGTCCGCGCCGACGACGAAATAGATCAGCCGCAGGATGCCGATCACGCCGATCTTCGTGATGATGCCCGAGAGCAGCGCGCTCGCCGGGGCGGGAGCCACCGGGTGCGCCGAGGGCAGCCAGTTATGCAGCGGGAAAAGACCCGCCTTGGCTCCCAGCCCGAGAATCACGCAGAACGAAGCCGCCAGCACCCGCCCGTCCGCGGGCGAGGTGAGCGAACCGCCCTGTACAAAGCGGAGCGGGGTATAGGACGCGAGCACGACGATCCCGAACAGGGCGAGAAACGCGCCCGCGACGGAGTAGTAGAGATACTTCGACGCGCCGAGCACCGCCCGGTCGCTCTGCGCATGCAGCACGAGCGGGAACGACAGAAGTGTCGTCATCTCGAAGAAGAGATAGAGCGTGACGAAGTCGGCGGCGAGCGCCGTGCCGAGCACCATCGTCTCCGTCAGGAAGAAAAAGACGTAAAACCGGGGCTGGTGCTCCTCGTGGGTCATGTAGCGCAGGGCGTAGACCATCGTGAGCAGCCAGCAGGCGGCGGTCAGCAGGCAGAAAAAGCCCGCGAGCCGGTCGAGCCGCAGCGAGAAGGTGAGCGCCTCGCTCATGTGCCAGACGGGTGAGACAAGCTCCGCGCCGCGGCAGACGGCGAGGAGCACCAGAAGAAGCTCCGCGCCCTGCACCGCGAGCAGCACGGCGCTGCGCGCCCGCCCGCCGTCCGGACGGAGGACGCAGCAGCAGACGGCCAGCGCAGCGGGCAGGAGAAGAATCAGATAGAGCATAGATGTCGTTCCTTTCCCGTTACTTGCAGAACAGCTCCATCCCCTGCTGCAGAAACTGCGTCAGGGCGGAGGGCTGCAGGCCGACCAGCAGGTTCAAAATAGCGAGCGCGGCGGGCGCGGCCGCGGCCTGCATCGAGAGCCGCCCCGCGCCGGCCCCGGCGGGGAGCCGCTCCTGCTGCTCCGGGAGCCACAGAAGAATCGCCGCATAGAGGAAGTAGAGGACGTTGAGCACCGTGCTCACGGCGAGCGCGAGCAGCACCACCCACGTCCGCCAGCCCATGTGGAACGCCGCGAGCGCGAAGTACAGCTTCGGCACGAACCCGGCGAAGATGGGGATGCCCACCATCGACAGCGCCCCGATCGTGAACAGCACGCCGGAGACCGCGTCGCGGTGCCCGGCGCCGCGCATGTCGCGGATATCCTGCCGCCCGCCCGAGGCCGCGATCAGCCCCGCCGAGGACAGGAAGAGCATGGGCTTTGTGAGCGCGTGGGCGAAGATCTGGAAGAACACCGCCAGCAGCGCCGCCTGCGTCCCGAGTCCGAGCCCCATGTAGATGTACCCGATCTGCGCGGCGGAGGAGAAGGCGACCATTGTCGTCAGCCGCCGCGCGGCGATGGCGGAGACGGAGCCGGCGACCATGCCGCACACGCCGAGGATCAGGAGGATGTTCTGGATGCCCGAGGCCGCGAAGACCTCGATACCGACGGCCTGATAGATGATCTTGATGAGCAGGAAGATGTACCCCTTCGAGACGACGCCGGAGAGAATGCCGGAGGAGGCGGGCGTCGCCTGTCCGTAGGTGTCCGGCATCCAGAAGTAGAACGGAAACAGACCGGACTTGACGCCGAGCCCCACGGCCATCAGCCCGATGGCGACGGTCATGCTGAAGCGGTACGTCCCCTCGAGCCAGAGTGCGCCGATGGCGGCGTGCAGGTTCGGAAAGAGCAGGTGGCCGGTGATGGAGTAGGTGTAGATCACGCCGATGAGAAACAGACCCGAGCCGATGAGCGAGAAGATCATATACCGCACCGACGCGATGAGACAGCGCCCCCGGTCGCGCGCGCACAGCAGCGCGCAGGACGCGATGGTGCAGATCTCGATGAAAACATACCCGGTGAAGATGTCGTTCGTGTAGCACAGGGCGATGAGCGAGACGTGCGCGAGGTCGACCACGACCCAGTAGAGCGTGCGCCGCCGGGGCGCGACGTCACGCAGAATGCGCGTGAGGCCGCCGCCCACGCTGCACAGCATCACCGCCGCGAACAGCAGCGCCATCAGCGGCTCGAGCACGCCCGCGGTGATCTCGTTGCCCCACGGGGCGGGGTAGTGCCCCATCATATAGGCGTAGCTCGTGTGGTTTCGCGCGCAGTAGGCGAGCAGCGACGCCTGCATGATGACGCTCGCCGTCAGCAGGAAGACCGTCAGCTGGCGGGCGCGCTTTTCGCCCGCGGCGAAGGAGATCACCGCGCACACCAGCGACAGGATGATCGAAAAGAAGGGGAAGTTCTGGACAAAGCTCATGCGTCCTCCCCCTTCCGCCGCAGATCCATCATCATATAGAGCTGGTCGATATTCAGCGTCCGGTACTTGCGGTAGATCCGCACCGTCAGCGCCAGCATCACCGCCGAGACGCTCACCGAGACGACGATGCCCGTGAGCACAAGCCCGGCGGGGATGGGGTTGATGTAGCGGGCGGGATCGGTCACGCCGTCCGTGATGATGGGGACGGTGCGCCCGCTGATATACCCGCGCGAGGCGAGCAGAAGAAAGACGCCCGTATCCATGATGTCCAGCCCGATCACCTTTTTGATGAGGTTGCGCGCGAAGAGCAGCATGCAAAGGCCGATGGAAAACAGCGTCACAGCCGCCAGCTCCTCGTAGTTGGCGGTGAGGTTTCCCAACGCGGTCAACAGTTCGGACATGTTACAGCTCCCCTCTTCTGAAATACATATAGAACGAATACATCGTGCAGCAGACGACAAGCCCCACCGCCACGTTCAGCGGCAGGATCAGCCCCGCCGAGAAAATCCGCCCCGGCGTACCGGGGGAGATGACCGAGTGCAGGTGGTTGGCGCCGGTATAGAACGAATAGCTCTTGGCAAGGCAGTAAAACCCCAGCGAGCAGACGACGACCGTCCGGATCAGGCGCGGCGTCATGAGCTGCGAGGCGCGCTCGTCGCCCCAAACGAGGGCGTAGAGAATGAACGCCGCCGCGAGGATGGCCCCGCCGGAAAAGCCCCCGCCGGGGGAAAGGTGTCCGTTGAGCAGGACATACACCCCGAAAACGAGGATAACCGGGATCACAAAGGCCGCCATTTTGCGCACGATCGGGTCGCGGTCATAGCGGCAGCGGTCGGGCTGTACGCGGTGCAGGCGCGTCTTGTGTGCGGGCTGGTGCAGCAGGATTGTCACCGTACAGACGGCGGTGAAGAGAACGAAGCTCTCGCCGAGCGTATCGAACGCGCGGTAGTCGAGGATCATGCCCGCCACGGTGTTTACCGCGCCCGTCTCCTCCGTGCCGCGCCCGACATAGCGCCCCGCGACGTCGTTGACGGTGGGGCTGTCCTCCGCGCCGAAGGGCGGCAGGTTCGCGACGGTCATCATCATCAGCCCCGCGAAAACGACGCACAGCGCGCCCGCAAGCAGGCGGTAGAGCTTCTGCGAGTGGATGATGCCGCGGCGCGCGGCCTCTTCGCTGCGCTGCGGGCGATAGCGCGCGGGCGGCTGCTCCTCGGGCGCGGGGGGCGTGCGCATCTGCTCGGTGAGATCCAGCTCACCGGCGAGCCAGAGCCGCAGGTGGCGGCGGAATTCGCTCTGCAGCTCGTTGTTGGACTTAGTCTGTCGGTGCCGGATCATCGGGCTCCTCCTTTCGCTGCTCGCCGGACTGCTCGGCGTCCTTGTCGATTAGGTTGATGCGCCGCAGCGTCAGGAAAAAGAGAATGCTCGTGATGCCCGCGCCGACGGCGGCCTCGGTGATGGCGAGGTCGGGCGATTGCAGCAGGATCCACACGACGGACATCATGACGCTGTAGGCCATGTAGATAATGACGGCCTGCATCGGCTTTTTGACGAGGGCAGTGGCGATGGCGCAGAGCACAAGTCCCACCAGCAGCACCAGCCGGAAAACGGTCATCATACGCGCACGCCCCCTTCCTCTGTCTCCTGCGGCAGCTCGAGATGCGCGGGTAGAGCCGCGTCCGTCCGGTATTCGAGCTGGGCCAGCATGTGCCCCGAGAGCGGGGAGGTACACCACTGCAGCACGACCACGAGCGCAAGCTTCCAGCACACGGCGCTCCAGCCGACGGCGATGGCCGCGCCGAGCGCCATCAGCCCCAGCCCCAGCGTGTCCGCAACGGCGGAGGCATGGAGCCGGTTGAGCGCGAAATCAAAGCGGAACAGGCCGAGTATGGCCGTGAACACCGCGAACAGGCCCCCGAGCACACAGAAGGCGCAGAGCCCGAAGCGGAGCCATTCACCGATCATCCTGCGTCTCCTCCTTTCTGCGGTCATAGAGATTGATGTAAATGCGGCAGAGCATCGCCACGGCGATGAAACTCAGAACCACATACACCACGGCAATATCGGCGAGGTAATCCTCGCCGAGCAGATAGGTCAGAATCGAGATGGCGATGACGACGAGCGTGCCGATGAGGTTGATGCCGATGATGCGGTCGACCGTCAGGTGCGAGCGGATGATATAGACCAGCACCGCGATCAGCCCCGCCCCGAGCAGCAGCAGCGCGCCCCAGAACAGATAGTGATAACACTGCGCAATCAGCTGCATGTCTCTTCCTCCATCTTCGTCAGCATAGTTGTGAGCTTCCAGTCCGGCAGAGCATCGGCGCTCTCCGCGTCGAGACAGAGCACCAGAAAATCCTCATCCTCCACCGCAACGGTCACGGTACCGGGCGTGAGCGTGATGGAGTTCGCAAGCAGCATGCGCGAGCCCTCCTCCCGCAGCGGCAGGTGCACGCGCCGGATGGCGGGGCGGCACGGCCGGCCGCTCAGGATCGCGCGCATGACGGTGAGGTTTGCCTTGAAGATCTCCGCCGCGAGTGCCGCGGCGTAATGCGCATAGCGCGGCAGACGGCGCAGGAGCACCCGCGCACGCTGCGGCCGATAGCCGAGCGTGCGGTAACAGAAGAGCCAGACCGCGCCGCTGACAGCTGCGCCGATCAGAATCAGCTCCAGCGTGACCCGCCCGTTCAGGAGCAGCCAGAGCGCGAAAAGCACGAGAAACAGCAGCATAGAATGGCCTCCTTTAAAAATGCAGGAATTCTTGCAAAATTCGCGGAATTTGCGTGATTTTTTTCACATACTGCTATTGTAACATGGACGGAATAGGAAAAGCAACAAAAAATCGAGAATTTGATGAAGAAATTTTTAGCGTATTCTTAACGGAACACAAAAAACAGATCAAATGTAAAATTGCGGTAAAGATCCACTAAAAATTTCCTATGAAGAGATTACAAACGAACTTGTTTCCTCTGCGTTGCGATGAGTTGGGAATAACGTCATAAATTCGACTTATAATAAGATGAAATTTTTGGCGCATAATAGAAAGCGAAATGCATCACTGCAAAGCAAAAAAGCAAAATGCGCGCAAATTGCCCTGATTTTGATGATTCCGGACAAAAATAAACCAGTTCCACGGCAAAAGCCGTGGAACTGGCAAATCAGATAAAAAGTCTCGCAGGCTCATCAAAAAAGGCCACCGGCCTTTTTGATGAGTTATAAGTCGACGACCGTGGCCGTATGGCCGGTGTGCTTGAGAAACACGTCCAGCACATCGCGCGTTTTCAGGCGCAGGGAGGAGGTGTTGCGGCAGGGGTGGCAGCCGAACCACTCACTCTCGATGACCGGGCGGTCGAAGCAGAGCTGCACGCGGTGCTCGGGGTCGTTCATCAGACCGAGCACGGACGCGGAGCCCGGCTGTACGCCCAGCAGCGCCTGCAGATCCTCCGCCGTGGCGAAGCTCAGGCGCGACGAGCCGATCTGCTTGGAGAAGTCCTTCGTCAGGAAGGGCTTGTCCCCCGGCAGGCACAGCAGATAGAACGTCGAGCGGTTGCGCGGCGTGAGCAGAAGGTTCTTACAGATGTCGACGCCGAGCACGCGGGAGATCTCGACGCAGGCGTCCATGTCGTGCGCCTCCTCATGGTCGACGCGGGTGAAGGGGATGTTCAGCTCGGCGAGCAGGTCATAGACGCGGCGCTCGACGTCCTCGCGCGCGTCGGTCGGCGCGCCGGTATATACGGGGGAGATTTGCATGGTGTCAGTTCCTTTCAAGCAGTTTTTCGCCCGCGCGGAAGATGTCGCCTGCGCCGACGGTGAGGATCAGGTCGCCCGGACGGGCCAGCTTCGCGAGCTGATCCGCGACCTGGTCGAGCGTGGAGCAGTAGACCGCGCCGGGAATCTTTGCCGCGAGATCCTGCGAGGAGATGCCGATGTCGTTTTTCTCACGCGCGGCGTAGATCTCCGCGAGGATGGTCACATCCGGCAGCTGCAGTTCACGGACAAAGTCGTCGAAGAGCGCCTTCGTGCGCGTGTAGGTGTGCGGCTGGAAGGCGCAGATCACGCGCTCATAGCCCATGGACTGCGCCGTGGTGAGCAGCGCGTGGAGCTCGGCGGGGTGGTGGGCATAGTCGTCGAACACGTCCGCGCCGTGGAACGTACCCTTGCGCTCGAAGCGGCGGCCCGCGCCGTGGAACGTGGCGAGACCCTCCTCCACGGCGCTGCCGGGGATGCCCAGCACATAGGCAGCCGAGGCCGCGGCGAGGGAGTTGAGGATGTTGTGCCGCCCGGCGATGTGCAGCTCGACGTGGGCATACGTCTCGCCGCGGATCACGACATCAAACGTGGGGCAGCCGTCGTGGAAGGCGACATTGTGGGCGGTGCAGTCGGCGTCCGGGTCGGCGATGCCGAAGGTGAACACCGGGTGTGAAAGCCCCTTCACAGCCTCGCGCGCGCCGGGGTCGTCCGCGTTGGAGATGATATAGCCGCGCTGCGGCACGAGGTCGGCGAAGGCGTGGAACGAGTGCTCAATGTCCGCCAGATCCTTAAAGAAGTCGAGGTGATCCGCCTCCACGTTGAGGATGACCGCCACCGTGGGGAAGAAGTTCAGGAACGAATTGCAGTACTCGCACGACTCGAGGATGATCGTGTCGCCGCGGCCGACGCGGTAGCCCGAGTGCAGCAGCGGCAGCGTTCCTCCGATCATGACGGTGGGGTCGGCCTGCGCGGCCATGAAGATGTGCGTGGCCATAGAGGTCGTCGTGGTCTTGCCGTGGGTGCCGGAGATGCAGACGGCGTTCTGATAGTGCTGCATGATCGCGCCCCACGCCTGCGCGCGCTCATAGACCGGGATGCCGCGCGCGATCGCGCCCGCGATCTCGGGGTTGTCGTCGTGGATGGCGGCGGTGCGGATGACGAGGGCGCAGTCCTTCAGGTTTTCTGCGGAGTGCCCGACGGCGACGGGGATCCCCTGCGCGCGCAGCTGGCGGACGGTGTCGCTCTCGCTCATGTCGGAGCCCTGCACCTGCAGGCCCATCCCGGCCAGCACCTCGGCCAGCGGGCACATGGACACGCCGCCGATACCGGCCAGATGGACACGGGTACCGGGCTTGAAAAACGTCTTGATATCCACAGTGGGATGCATCATTCTATATTCCTCCCAATCGGCGCGGTGCGCCGTTCTTGCATTTTGAATCACCCTACATTATAATACGGAGAGAGTTTCCGCGCAACAGAGTTTGCGCAAATTCTTTTCCCGATTTGGCGGGAAAAACGGTGAAATGAGGAGGGATACGGCATGCTTTCACGAGAGGCGGACGCCGTGCTGGCGCGGCTGGAGGACGCGGGACACGCGGCCTACGCCGTGGGCGGGTGCGTGCGCGACCTGCTGCGCGGGGCCGTGCCGCACGACTGGGACGTGACGACGTCTGCCCGGCCGGAGGAGGTCATGGCGCTCTTTCCGGGCAGGTACATTCCCACAGGCCTGCCGCACGGCACCGTCACCGTGCGGGAGAATCACCAGTCGATCGAGGTGACGACCTTCCGCGCCGACGGGCCATATGACGACGGGCGGCACCCGCGCAGCGTGACATTCTCGACCCGGATCGAGGACGACCTCGCACGGAGGGATTTCACCGTTAACGCCATGGCGCTCGACCGGCGCGGAACACTCGTGGACGTGTTCGGCGGGCGGGAGGATCTGGCGCGCGGGGTGATCCGCTGCGTGGGCGAGCCGGACCGCCGCTTCGGCGAGGATGCGCTGCGCGTGATGCGGGCGCTGCGCTTTGCCGCGTGTTTTGGCTTTTCCATCGGGGAGGAGACGGCGCGGAGCCTGCGGCGCAGCGCGCCGGGGCTGCGGCGGATCGCGGCGGAGCGGCTGCGCGAGGAGATGACGAAGCTCCTCTGCGGGGACGGGGCCGCTGCGGTGCTGCTGGCGTATCCGGAGGTGATCGGCGTGTTTCTGCCGGAAATTCTCCCCTCCGTGGGCTTTGAACAGCACAATCCACACCACTGCTATACCGTCTGGGAGCATCTGGTGCGCAGCGCGGCGGCGGTGCCGCCGGAGCCGGTGCTGCGCTGGGCGATGCTCCTGCACGATATCGGAAAGCCCGCGTGCTTCACGCGTGACGCGGCGGGCGTGGGGCATTTCTACGACCACGCGGAAAAATCCGCGCAGATGGTGCGGGGCATCCTACGCTGCCTGCGCTTCGACCGGCGGAGCGCCGAGCGGATCGAGCTGCTCGTGCGCATACACGACCGGGATCTTGCCTGCACGCGCCGGTCGGTGACCCGCGCGCTCGGGAAGCTCGGCCCGGAGGTATTGGCGCAGCTGCTCGCGGTCAAGCGGGCGGATAACTTCGCGCAGGCCCCGACCTATCACGGGCGGCAGCGGGAGCTGGACGATGTGGAGCGGCTCATGCAGGAGATCCTCGCGGAGAATCCGTGCTTCTCACTGGCGCAGCTCGCGGCGAACGGGCGCGACATGACGGCGCTCGGCCTGACCGGCCCGGCCGTCGGCAAAATGCTGCGCCGCCTGCTCAGCGAGGTCATGTCCGGAAAGCTGGAGAACGACCGGGAAACCCTTCTCCGCCGCGCACAACAACTGACAGAAAAATAAAAAAAGACTGGATTCCTATGGAATCCAGTCTTTTTATCGCCAAAATGTCTCACAGAGTTCGCGGCTCGCAAGCCGCGAATCAAATGAAATCCGTTTTTTGCGGCGGCGTGTACGCCGCAAAAAACACTCTGCGCGTAGTGGAGTGCCGCAGCCACGCCAACGGCGTAACAAGGCGCGAAACGCAGCGAACCTTCTTCATCAAAAAAGGCCGCAGGCCTTTTTTGATGAACTTAGGTCTCGATGCCGCGGCTCGTCAGGTACTTCTTGACCATGAGGGCGACCTTGAAGGTGATGGCGTCGTCGAACTCACGCAGGTCGAGACCGGTCAGCTTCTTGATCTTCTCCAGGCGGTACACCAGCGTGTTGCGGTGGACGAAGAGCTTGCGGGCCGTCTCGGACACGTTCAGGTTGTTCTCAAAGAACTTGTAGATCGTGAACAGCGTCTCCTGATCGAGCGCGTCGATCGGGTTCTTCTTGAAGACCTCCTGCAGGAACATCTCGCACAGGGTCGTCGGCAGCTGATAGATCAGGCGGCCGATGCCGAGGTTCTCGTAGTTGATGATGTAGCGCTCGGTGTCGAATACCTTGCCGACCTCGATGGCGATCTGCGCCTCCTTATAGCTCTTGGCAAGGCTGCGCAGGTGCAGAGCCAGCGTGCCGATGCCGACGAAGACGCGGTTCTCGCCGTCGACGCGCAGCGCGTCGACGATCTGGGTCGCGACCTTCTCAAGATCCTTGCCGGTCGTGCCCTCGGGCATCTGGTGGATCAGGGCGACGTCCTCCTCGCCGACGCTGAGAACAAAGTCATTCTGACGGTCGGGGAAGAGCCCCTGAATGACGTCGACGGGCACGGCCTCGGCCTTGTCGTCGATCGGACGGACAACGAACACGCCGCGCGGCACCTCGGCCGCGACGTGCAGATCCTTTGCGCGCATGTAGATGTCGCTGATGAGGATGTTGTCCGAGATGATGTTCTTGATGAAGGAGCCCTTGTCGTGCTTCTCTTCATAATACGTCTTGGCGGAGTTGAGTGCCACGGTGGCCATGGCGCAGACCGTTCGCCCGACGCTGTCGTCGCCGCTGGCGAAGACAGCATAGTCAAAGTGGTTGCCCCAGCCGGGCATGGCCTTGAAGGTCTTGCCCTCGATCGCGACGCAGCTGTTCTCAGCGGCTTCGATGGCCTCCACATAGCGGGGCCACTTCTTGCCGATGCCCGTCAGCTCGCTGCAGGCGATCACGGTCCCTTCGTTATCAATGACTCCGATGACGCGGTCGGTGGTTTCCTTAAACTGTAAAACGACGTTTTGGAAAATTCTTCCTGACATGATCGTCCCTCCTGCGCCCTATTTCAACCATAGGGGATTTTGTGCAAACTGTCGGCTTGTCCTCCTCATTATATCGTCATAATCACGGAAATGCAAGCATTTTTTTATCTTTTCTACAAAATTCTTTCTTCGTTTTTTGTGGTTCTGTCGAGTAATGTTTCGCTAAGCGAAAGATTCAGCGCCGAACGCTCCTCTTCGGTCAGCATCCGCCATGCGCCGGGGGCCAGCGCGGGGTCGAGACGCAGCCGCCCCATGGAGAGCCGCTTGAGGTAGAGCACGGGCTTTCCGCGTGCGGCGAGCATGCGCTTGACCTGGTGGAACTTCCCCTCACGCAGCGTGACGAGCGCCTCCGTTGGGGAGAGGATCTCCAGCCCCGCGGGCAGGCACTCAAGCCCGTCCCCGAGCGTCATGCCCGCGGCAAAGGCCGCGATGTCGCCCGGCTCGAGCGCACCGTCCACGCGGGCATAGTAGACCTTGTCGACGTGCGACTTCGGGCTGAGCAGGCGGTGCGCCAGCTGGCCGTCGTTCGTGAGCAGGAGCAGCCCCTCCGTATCCTTGTCGAGCCGCCCGACCGGGGACAGGGCACGGCGGCGCAGCTCCGGCGGGAGCAGGTCGAGCACCGTCTCCTGCCGCCGGTCCTCCGTCGCGGTCAGGACGCCCGCGGGCTTGTGGAGCATGACGTAGGTGAACTTTTCATAGCCCAGCGGCTCGCCATCGAGCAGGATCACGGCGGTCTGCGGGTCGACCTTCATGTCGGCGGCGGGGGCGGGCTTGCCGTCCACGAGAACGCGGCCCTGCCGCACCATCTCGCGCACCTCCCGCCGTGATTTCTTGCCCGTTGCGCTGATGATCTTGTCGAGCCGCTCCATGTGCCGTCCTCCCGATGGTGATTTGCTCGTATCATAACATATTTTTTACGCAAAGGGAATACGGATATGGGGGAGGGATGGAAAATGTTTGTTGTGCATGTGCGCTGGCGGCGGCTGGCGCTGCTGGGGGCGGCGATTGCGGCGGTGCTGGCCCTGACGCTCCTGCTCTCGGGCTGCCTGCACGGAAAGGCGCAGCCCGCGGAGGCGGTCCCGGCCGCGACGGCGGAGGAGCGCGCGGCCTATCTCGCGGGCTTCGGCTGGCAGATTGCGCCCGAGCCGGTTGAGACGCTGCACCTGCAGCTGCCGGAGGATCTGTCCGCCGAGTGGCGCGACTATCTGAAGCTGCAGCAGAGTCAGGGGCTCCCGTTCGGCGACTACGCCGGGTGCGAGGCGGAGCGGTATACCTATAACATCCTCAACTATCCGGGCGTGGAGCGCGGTGTGCAGGCGAACATCTTCGTCGCCGACGGCATCGTCATCGCGGGGGACGTCGTATCCACGGGGGAGCAGAGCTTCCAGCAGGGGCTGGCCTTTCCGGAAAGCGGCGGTTGACGGCGCGCACACGCTATAATATCGCTCCGAACGGGCGGGAACGGTCATGGTGCTGGCCGCGCTGTCGTGGGCGGTGTTCGCGGTGCTCTCGACGCTGGTCATGCGGCCGTTTGTGCGCCTTTCGGCCAGCTCGCCGGGGGCGCTCGGCTACATCATGTACCGCAGACAGCTGAAGGTGTGGAAATAAGTCGCATGGAAAAGGCTTCGCCTTTCCCATGCGAAAAAGTCTCACAGAGTTCGCGGTGCCGCAGCCCCGCGAATAAGATTTTATCCGTTTTTCACGGCGGCGTGTACGTCGTGAAAAACACTTTGCGCGTAGCGCAGTGCCGCAACGCCGCCGCTTGTGGCGGGGTGAGGCGCGGAGCGGAGTAAATTCTCCTCGCGCACAAAGGGTGCAGGCCTTTGTGCGCGAATCAAAAAAAGAGCATCGGTCAAAGACCGATGCTCTTTTTTTGATAAATTTTACTCGGCGGGGTAAACAGAAACCTGCTTACGATCCTTGCCCAGACGC
>OLGF01001010.1_pt1 | contig 31996 bp, 26 predicted proteins | sample 1604971 | NCBI WGS metagenome assembly OLGF01 (sample SAMEA3888902, study PRJEB22519) | human gut metagenome | biome: human gut; feature: human-associated habitat; material: faeces | place: Denmark | collected 2011 | reverse complement strand
ACAGTCGGTTCATGGCTAATAAACTGGTACACCCTCTACGCTAAGCCAAACGTGCGAGTTTCCACTGCAGAATACTATCGCCGGAGCATCGAACTCCATGTAAATCCACGAATCGGTGACATCAAGCTAAACAAGCTGACGGGCCGTGACCTACAGAAGTTATACCAAGACTTACGCGAAAACGGCAGGTTGCGAGAGGCCCAGAAGGAGAAATCCCCCGGCCTGAGCGCCTCCACCGTGCGTGGCATCCATCTCATGCTACACAACGCTTTGGACAGGGCAGTCAAAGAACGCCTTATCCAGCGCAATCCCACGGCTGACTGTATCGCCCCAAAGCTGGAGAAAAGGGAAATGAAATTCCTTCCCGCCGAGGACATGAAAGCCTATTTAGCCGAAGCTCAACGGCGAAACGTCCTCCCTATGCTCTACCTGGAACTGGTCAGCGGCCTACGCAAAGGCGAACTGGTAGCACTCCTCTGGTCTGACCTGGACGTTGCAAACCAGACAATCTCAGTAAGCAAGCAGGCCACCCGCGACGAAAACGGCAACATCGTCATCACCCGCCCAAAAACAGAAACTTCTGTCAAACTGGTGTCAATCCCACAGAAAGCAGTAGAGTTACTCCAACGTGAGCACCGCAAGCACCCCGACAACCCCTATATGTTCCCCTCAACGAGAACAGGTGAGATGTACTATCCTGACTCGCTCCCGTCAAGCCTATTCTAAACAGGTTTGCTTATGGGATTTAGCACAGATTATTTGTATTGCTTTCATTATTCAGGTAGCATGGGCTATCTGATTTTTTGTTGCCATAGCGTTGCCATGAGCTTTTGCTTCTTTTACTACAGAAGAATATCATGATTTTGCTACGAAATGCATATCTCCAATGGTTTTACGGTCGGTGTAATACTGCCCGTCTATTTCTTTCGGATTTGAGATAGACAATGTTGCCGTTCCATAGTGAATTTCGCTCCTATCTCTGTATGCAGATTTTGGTGTATTCAGGTAGCAGTATGTTAGTTGAATTTCTCCCAAAATTTCATCGATAGACGCTGAAAGAGATTTACTTTTGCTTTCATCGGAAATCAGTGTTACATGGACAGAGAGCAATGTTTGCCGAATTTCAAGAGAAGCACTTCGCTCAACTTGGTCATAGCTTGATTTAAATGTGCCAGTGTACTGCTTTGACAGTTTTGGAGTGCTTTCAAATGGGTTAATCCTCCATAGAAACTTCTCATATATCCCCGCAAGCAGTACCGCGATACCTATCGCTTCCCCCGCGTATCCAAACAGATCATATACGGAAACGTCTTCAAGTATGCTTTCCCAAGAAAGAAAACACCGAACTGCAAAGAGTACAACAGCACACCACACACAAATATTGATGAACTTTTTCTGCTGATTACTCATAATTTTTTAATGCTCCGTTATGTCATACTCAAAAAAACGATGCATATCAGAAATGATTGTCTGATATTCTTTTTTCGTGGCTTCATCAGGAAAAAGTGGCTTGATTCCGTTCGCCTCTGTATATGTATTATAATTTTGAAAATCACCTACCAAAAATGTTAGTGCCTCATCAAAAGTGTATCTCAGAGTGCTGGGGTACTTTGTATATGCTTGGTCATCCACGTTCCAAAATAACGACTCAATTCCAAAAGAGGATATTTTATTAGAAATCGTGTAACCATATTTCTCCATTTCCTCACGCATATTCTTTGCGATGCGGACACACTTCTTAAAGTTAAACTTTGTCGATTTATTTTTTACAACCCCCATTTTGATATGTTGCTCCGGATAGTTGATAATACGTCCACCACTGTCGGGGCGTATTTCGATACCGCCAACATAATTTTCAGGGTTGTTATTCCAATCAGCGGAATAATCTCGATACCGATATGCTGGCACAACATCGGCATCAACTCGATAGGTATTCCCAGTTACTTTGATGCTTTTGTCATGCCGTTCGATACCTTGATGACCAAAATGTTCATTTAAGGCTTTTTCAACTTCGTCTTTGAGTTCTTCTGCCGAAAATGTTCCTTTTACAAACCCATAGTTCTCTCGTTGAACGCCAGCACGGTAAGCACTTGTAAATGTAGATTCCAGAATCACTGCAACGTCAACGTCACTCTCGCTCGGAATATTTGTCTTGTTGGCATATGATCCTTGAACCAAGATGGTAATCTTTTTATCTGAGTACATTTGGCGCAAATCCAATGCATAGGCAAATGAATCTTCAGCATATGTGCGGATTTCTTTTCCATCATCGGTGTAGTTTAACCTTTTCATGGCGTCGCGCACCATTCTAATAGCATTTTTGCATTTTTCATCCTCAGTCTTGCTAATGGGTGCAGCCATTTTCAAAATTTGCTGTTCAGTATACTTCAAATTATTCTCCTTTGCACTAATCAAAACTCCTGTTGTAGAGATGGTGATATGAAAAAATGCCTACATTCTTCAATTACACTTGCTTCATACTGTCTATCTTTTGTCATTTGTTTAATAGTACATTCCCATACGATTAAACACTTAATGCCACGCTCCAGCAATTCTGCTTTCACTACGCTATCCCGCCTGACATTATCATCAAACTTTTTCTGCCAGAATTCCACGCGGCTCTTTGGTGTATATGCGTATTTGCAGCTTGGGTGACGATGCCAGAAGCAACCGTTGACGAAAATCGCCGTATTGTATTTACGCAGAAAAATATCAGGATGCCCCGGAACAGACTTGTCTGCAATCCGATAACGATAGCCCTGTGCAAAAAGCAGTTTCCGCAGATACACTTCAGGCTTTGTGTTTTTTGATCGTATCGCAGACATATTCTGACTGCGCTTTTCCGGAAAAACAATATCTGCCATCAGAGTCCTTCGACCTCGCGCACATAAGAAACGAACTTTGAAAGCGTCCATATTCTGTCCTGACGATCTGCGGGATAGGATGTAATGTATTGCCTAGGAACAACGAGAATAACATTCTCGCTCTGCATCTCATCCATCTGTGCCGGAGAGATTCCCTGCTGAAGCGTACAGAGATATTTGGGCCTGTCACGCAAACGGTCGGCTTCATTGATAACCTGACGCCAACGATCCTTGCAGGTTGTTTTTGCAGCCAGAGAGATCAGCTTGTCCGTGGGGAAAGTCATATCATGATACGATGCCTGCGAAGGGAAAATAAAGTCCGGTTTCTTGTTGCCCTCTGTAACGGCCTGTGCGGTGTATATGATTTCATTGCCGTCAAAGATTGCAGAAAGGTGATGCTCCAGACTCTTTCCTGCGCGGCTCTTTCTGCGGTTCAGAACCATATTTGCCATCGTGATAAATTCGTCTACGGACGTAAATCCGTGTGCGATGGCATCCCCATATCGTGCGTGTTCAATCGCGCGGAAAAGTGCATACTCAGTATTTGTCCAGTCGATGATCTTACGGTCAGGATTCGTGCGGATAAATTCAAGATGGTCATATACACGGTTCTGAATGTCACGGGCTGCTGCGGACATTTCTTCCGAGAGAGGAAAATCTACTGTCAGTCCTGCAATAAACTCCTGAATAGCAATTCGCTCCTGTGTTTCTTCCTGCACCTGTCCAGCATCAATCAATCGATTTGTTTCTGTCGGACTGATACCGAATGCATCAAGGAACTGATTGATGTCTTCTTCTGTTTCAAGGAAAAAGCCGCTATATTGATCTACATCCTGTTTCGTAAAAACAAACAGAGCGCCTGTTTGCTCAGGGTTCAAAAAAGAGAAGTTCCTTCCAAAACGAGTAATACGCAACTCATTCTTGCTGCTATAGTATGTAAAACTGCTTTGCGTGCAGGAATTGTCCTGCCAGCGAATTTCAACCGTCCGCTTAAGAATGTTTTCGCCCTTGAGGCCTTGGGAAAACATCATATTTTTTGCGCTTTTTGAAATCAGAATACCGCTTTGATGACCACCTGTTGCGCCAGAATCATTCGCCGATAAAAACTTACAGTACGCCTGTTGGCTATTTAACACGGATTGTATTGCCTGAATTGCATATCCTTCTGGCATTTATATCACCTTCCTCTGCGGAATATTGGGAAAAGCAATTTTGACTTGCGGATCAGTATCGAGTTGTTCCAGCTTTGCAACAATCAGCTTTGCGACATCGGACATAAGCGGAACAACAACGGAATTTCCAAACTGCCGATATGCCTGCGTATCTGAAACCGGAATTTTGAAGCTGTCGGGGAATCCCTGCAATCTCGCACACTCACGCGGTGTCAGACGACGTGGATTCTTTCCGCGCTGTTCGATCAGAATTTCAGAACCGTCTTTATAATAACGGGCGCTGATCGTTCTGGTCACTCCGTCTAAGAGGGCAATTCCGTAGCCAAAACCATTGCCTGCTTCCCGGTGTTTTGCAGCATAGTTTTGAAGGTAAATCCAGAGTTTATCTGAAAGCGTATACTTCTCACTGACCTCTTTTTCAAGAATATCACGCACGACCGGCTGCTTCTTCAAAGGGTGCAGATCAAAAGAAAAACTGACATCCTCTCCATACCGTTCTTTATCAAAGCCGACAATGACAATACGCTCTCTGTGCTGCGGTACATAGCCTTTTCCGTCAATGACTTGGAAGAATATTTTGTAGTTCAGCTCCCGCAGAGATTCCTGGATAATCTGAAAAGTTCTGCCTTTGTCATGACTGCAAAGATTTTTGACATTTTCCAGCATAAACGCTTTCGGACGCTTTGCTTTCAGGATACGGCATACATCAAAGAAAAGCGTTCCCTGGGTCTTGTCCTCAAATCCGGTAGCACGCCCCAAACTGTTTTTCTTTGAAACTCCGGCAATTGAGAACGGCTGACAGGGGAATCCTGCTACAAGAATATCATGATCCGGGATGCTTTCAGCCTGAACCTTTGTAATATCACCGTCCGGTTGCACGCCAAAGTTTGCGTAATAGGTCTGTTGGCTGTACTTGTTCCATTCATTAGAATAAACACAGCGCCCCCCGGCTGATTCAAATGCAAGTCGCATACCGCCAATACCTGCAAATAAATCAATAAAGGTGTACCCATTACGATTCTGAGAAGGTTCTTCCTTCGCCTTGACGAGCATTTGCCTGATTGCTACAGACAGGCAGTCCTGCATGGACTGTCCACTTACTACAGAATAGTCGCTGAGTTCTTTATAAATATCATCATCTACGCGGATGTGAACCTGCTTTGCCATTTTGCTTTCCTCCATCTGGGACAAGAACAATACCTGATTTTTCCCCATTATAACACACCTCTCGTTTGAATTCAATATGATGGGGAAAGGTTATGTACCTGATTTTTCCCCACATGGTTAATGATCATTTTGCATTTCTCAGCCGATTTGTATTTCCTTTGGCAAGCTCACTTGCTGCCTGTCGGCGCGTATCCGAATACGGCGCGGTCAGACGGACGGCAAAACGCTTGCGGTCGATCTCGAAGGTCAGACCGCCCTGTTCATCATCGTCGGTCTGCCTGCACAAATCGGGATGCTTTGCTGCATACTGTGCCAGCCGCTTTTTGAGCGCGGTATTGTGTGTCTGGATTTCAACGGTTTTGCTGGATTCGTCAAAATAGATGCAGGTCGTTTTCTGCCGTTTGGTCAGTCCGGTTTTCATGTTGCCTCCATTTCTGCCTGTTCTGTAAAAACAGGCGCATTTTCAAGATTCTTTGTCAGCTCTACACTTGCAAAAACAGGCTGATTTTTGCATGGGGAGCGCCCAAATGATACGCGGCTCGATCTGGACGCTCCCATTCGGTAAAATCCGTTTTTCTCAGTTCAACACGGCATCAGCGGACATCTTCACGCGTTGCCACTTTTTCTCTGTGCGGACGGAAGAAATGCCAGAGGTTATTGCGCTGGATCACATCCTCGTAGCGCTGCACTTTTCCTCGAAGCTCTGCGTTCTCGCGTTCCAGATCCGATGTGCGGAGCTTGCTGCGAACGGATTTATACTCGGAAAGCTCCTGTTTCAGACCGGTGATCTCTGCTTTGAGCTTTGCAATCAGTCTGTTTGCTGCATCCAATGCCTTTTGCAACTTGGATTCCTTTTTCTCGGCTGCAACGTACTTTTTCGCAAGCGTAGACAGGTGTTCAAAATCCTCACGCTCCACGGCAATCTTGGTAGAGAAGGGAATGGGCTTCGATTCAATCTTTTCGATAGCCGCCACAGCGACCTGCTGATTCTGAATTTTCTCGATCTGCTTGCCGAGCGTCGCTGCCTGCTGTTCCTGCTGGCGGTTCTGCTCCGTGAGTTCTGCCAACCGCGCCTGCTCCTGCTGCACCTTAAACTGCGTCACGATCAGGTGTTCCTCAGAGCTGCCGCGTTCGCCTCGCTCCACATCGTCGTACCCGGCTTCGCGCATATACCGGAAGAAATCGTCCTGCAAAACGCTGTAGGATTTTTTGAGAACGGGCTTGCCCTTTACACTCAAAATCGGCTCGCCGTTCTCGTCCAGCGCGGGCTTGGAAGCCCACTTCTTGCTCATGCTGACCTGCTGGATTATCTCCTTGACCGTTCCCACCAGAGATTTATCCTTGCAGCGTTTCGACCACAAGATTTGCTTCTCCACAACTGGGATATAGACTACATGAAGATGATAGTGGTACACGTCCCGCCCCAAAGCATCCGACATGGCGCGATTGCGTTCGTCAGCGTGCATGACCGCCGACAGGATGTACTGCTCGCCGCCCACAATTTTGATTGCAGCTTTGTAGGCATCGGCGTAAAATTGTTTTGCAAATTCATAGCCGCCGTGGTTGAAGAAGTACGCGGAGTTGACGTCGAAGATCAGCTCTCCGAATTTCTCAGCGTCTGCTTTCAGACCGCGGGTGGAAATCACGCCGTCAGAGCGCATCTGCTCGAACATCTCCTTATACCCGGCGGTTGGTGTTTTGAAATGGACGTTGTATGGCGTCCGTTCAGGAACGATGTCCTGATTGACATACGACGATTTTTCGCGCTCGTTGTGTGCCTGCGCGTTGCCGATGTCTGCGTCTTTCATTCTCGCGTTTCTTGCGGTGGTACGGTGAATACCGTCGCCTCTTGCCATAGGCAGTTTACCTCCTGATTTCAGATTGTGCAGGACGGGGGCTTTCGGGGAGGCACTTCTGCGGAAGTGTAATAACCCACTATGATACTTTCATCCTGCGGCTGCAAAGTATCGTGGGCTCTCCGAGAGGGTATGCGGCTTCTGCGGAAGCCTCTGCCGGTTTTGCGGTTTGCAGTGTCTGTACAAACCGCAAAAACCGGCGTGGGCAACAGCTTATTTGCAGACAGCTCCTGCGCATAATCTTTTGCCCACATCCATCTCAAACTCTGCGGATTTTTCGATGGGGACGGGGAAAGCGAGGGGATAGACGCCATACATTGCCTTGTCTGCCAGCCACAGGAGCGTGGCACGCTCCTGTCACAGCTCCCATGGAGGAACAGTCCAGCGATAGTTCTGCGGAACGCCGCGCCGGTCAAGGTATTCCTGTCGTGCCTGTTCCCGTTCTGCCTCGGTCGGTGCCGTCTTATACCGGGAATAAAGCTGCCGGTTCAGCATGGCATCGAGCTTCTGCTCTAAGCCTTGACGGATTTCCTCTTCGTAATCATCCTCGCCCCGCAGATGGTACATGGTGAGGTCGAGAAACAGATCATAGGAGATTTGCACGGTTTTCATTCTGTATCGCTCCTTTCCGCGACGGTCGCAACGATTGCGACGGTTGTTTTGGCGGTATCATTTTTACCGTTGCAACCGTCGCAGCCGTCGCGCGGCTTATTTGCTTTCAGCATCATAGGTCAGCGTAATACGCCGCCCCTCGTGCCGGACTTTGTTCTCATAGCGGACGCGGTATTCGTCCAGCAGCCTGCCAGACTTCACATTCAAATACTTACTCAGCGCATTTGCCGCCATACCGACATGGACGGCATCGGCAAGCGCAGAGGGCGAGCCTGTCCACACCGGCTGTTCTGCGGGCACCAGTTCGGCAACGGCTTCCAGAACATGATCGGGCGGTTCCTTGTGCAGCTCGTTTTCCACCTTTTCAAGATTCCAAATCTGCGTAGCGGCATCCTTTTTCAGATAGAGAATCTGATCCTGCTGGTCGCGCCCCACCACGTCGATAGTTGCCTCCAATGCCGTGCGCTTTTTCTTCTGCATGAGAAGCGACCCGTCTGCGCAGCCGAGCAATCCTGTTGTACCGGAGATCATTTCGAAGCTGTCACCGGCAGGCTGCTTGCGGGTGTGGTGGACGGTCAAAACGCAGATGCGGTGCTTGTCGGCAAACTGCTTGAGCTTGCCGATGATCTCGTAATCGCTGGCGTAGCTGTACGCCTCGCCGCCGACCTCACGGATTTTCTGCATGGTGTCGATGATAATGAGTTTGGTGTTGGGGTGTTCCCGCACGAAATTCTCAAGCTGCTCGTCCAGCCCGTTTCCGATCTTGCCCGCCGCAGTTGCAAAGTGCAGACAGTCGGTGTCGTTGACCCCGTACATCATAAACATTCGGCTCTGGATACGCTGAAAATCATCTTCCAGAGCGAGGTACAGCACCGTGCCGGGGTGGACTTCGTAGCTCCACAGAGCTTTGCCCGTGCTGACATGATAGGCGATCTGCGCCACCAGAAATGACTTGCCGATCTTCGGCGCACCTGCAAGGATGTATGCGCCCGCGTAGAGCAAGCCGTCAATAATCGGCGGCCTGCTCTGATATGCGGTCTGGTACAGCTCGGTCATGGAGATCGTGTGCAGATAATGCGGGTCGGTTAACCGCTGTATCCTGCGGTAGATTTCGTCCAGACTTTCTGTGCTGTTTTGAAAATCACCGTTGATTTCCTGCTCAAAAGTGGATATACTGTTCTCAGTTGAATTGTGAAGCGGCTGCCCATCATCTGCGCCAACAGATGTGTCCGGGGCGGTCGTTTTCTTTTTATAGTTTTCATTCTCCATAGGCATTTTCCTCCTTCATCCCATCCATGATGGCTGTGATCATTTCAATCACATCCATCAGCTCGTCGCTCACGCTGCCACCCACTTCAATGCGTCGCAGCTCGTCCAGCACGGCGGCAAGCTGGTCACGCAGTGCCTTGTAAACTCTCGGATTGCCCTGTACCACCACGTCCTTACAGGTCAAGCGGCGGGTGATGTAGTCCTGTTTGGTCAGCCCGGAGATCTTGACAAAGGTTTCAATTTGCCGGTCTTCCTCCGGTGACACCCGGAAGGCAACGGTCTTATTGCGCCAGCGGTTGTGGTTGTCTCGGTTTTTCAGTGACATTTTCAATTACTCCTTTCCATATTTAACTTCTCAGCCATCTCCGTCTGTTTGGATGGAAACAGGTGCGCGTAATTATAGGTGATGTCGATGCTTTCATGCCCTACGCGGTCAGCAATCGCCGTTGCAGAGAATCCCATGTCAATCAGCAGCGAGACTGCGCTATGGCGAATGTCATGAATCCGAATACGTTTAACGCCTGCTTCCTTTGCGCCTCTGTCCATCTCACGGTGGAGATAGCTCTTTGTGACAGTGAACATCCGGTCATTTGGCTCAATGCCATAAAGCTGTTTCAGATAGTCCTGCATTTCATCTGCGAGGAACTGCGGCATTTTTATGACGCGGTTGCTTTTCTCAGTTTTGGGCGTTGTGATCAAATCCTGCCCATTCAGACGCTGATGGGATTTTGTGATTGACACGGTGCATTTTTCAAAATCAAAATCTGCGGGTGTCAGTGCCAGAAGTTCTCCTTCACGGATGCCGCACCAGTAGAGCATTTCGAAGGCGTAAAAGGATAGCGGCTTGTCCATCATGACTTCGGCAAATTTCAGATATTCTTCTTTTGTCCAGAAAAGCATTTCCCGGTTTTTCTTCTTGCCCATGCTGCCGGCCTTTTTACAGGGATTTTCCCGCAGATTGTAGTATCGCACGGCATGATTGAAGATGGCACTGAGTTGACTGTTCACGGAGCGGAGATAGACAGGCGAATATTTCTTGCCGTTTTCATCCTTATGATCCAGCATTTCGTTTTGCCATGTGATGATCTGCTGCGCCGTGATATTGCACATTTTTAGCTTTCCAAAGTAGGGCAACAGCTTGGTGCGGATGATATGCTCTTTCGTTGCCCATGTGTTTTCTTTGATACGGGTCTTCATATCCGCAGTGTACTGCTCCACGAAGCTCGCAAACGTCATATCCAGATCGGCGGTAGCTTTGTTGAGTTGTTCGCGCTCCCAAGCCAGTGCTTCCCGCTTTGTCTTGAAACCGCGCTTTTGCGATTGCTTGCGCTCTCCTGTCCAGTCCGTATAGCGGTAGATCACACGCCATGTGTTTGTTTTTTCTTCCTTATAGACTGCCATTATGAATCCTTCCTCTCCAGCCCTCCATAGCAGGCTTTTTCCTGAAAATACTTGCGGTTTACCCGCCCTGAAATAGTCAGGTATCCCTTTTCTTTCAGCTCCTGATTGAGCTTCTGCACGATTTTGTAGGCATACGACTTGGACACGCCCAATTCCTGAGCTACTTCTTCAACTCTCATAAACGACTGTTCTGCCATAGGCAAAATACCTTCCTTTCCTGATTCGTGGTTGATTGCTTCGCCGTTCTATCCGCAGGACTCTGACAGGCAACCCTTTTCGGCGCTGTGCCGTTTTCTTTTCTCCTTGGCCCGCTCATTTCATCGCGTGCTTCCCCGGAGAAGGTATCCCTTGGACGGTCATTCAGTTTTGCGGCTTTTGGATTTCACCCCCCTCACTTTACAACGGACATTTTTTCTGCATTTGTTGACTATCCTGATTGTAAAATTTCTATAAATTAAGCTAATATGCTTAGCTTACAACTATTGTACTATACATATGAGTTTAAGTCAAGCCGGTTTGCAGGAAAACATTAAATAAATTTGCTTAGATTTTTCTTGACGAAATTAAACATATCTGCTATACTCATTATCAAAGACAACCGACACAGGAGATGGCTATTATGGCGATTGGTGAACGCATCCACTTTTTCCGCACGATGCGGGGCATGACGCAGAAATACCTTGGCATGGCGCTGGGTTTTCCGGAAAAATCCGCAGATGTCCGCCTTGCGCAGTACGAGAATGGTTCCAGAACACCCAAAGCGGACGTGACCGCTGCGCTGGCGCAGGTGCTTGACGTTTCGCCCAAGGCGCTGGACGTACCGGACATTGACTCCTATATTGGACTGATGCACACGCTGTTCACGCTGGAAGACCGCTACGGTCTTGAGGTCTGCGAGTGTGAGGATGAGGTGCATCTGCGTGTTCATATCCATAAAGGACGCGACGCAGCGGAACTTCACAGAATGCTTACCGCATGGGGTGCAGTTGCCGCCAAGCTGAAAGCGGGGGAGATCACCAAAGAAGAATACGACCGCTGGCGTTATTACTATCCCGAGTTCGATACCACGCAGCGTTGGGCAAATATTCCGTCGCAGGCTCTCAGTGATATGCTCGTAAAAGAATTAAGAACCAGTTCTCCATGTAATAAAGACTGAGTATACGGGGGCGCATTATGGATAAGCTTCAGTATGATAATTTATATAAATTCCTCGTATCATTGGGGATTGTATTAATCGTGCTTCCTGTTGCAGCGTTAGTATTTTTGTTTAATATGGAACCAATATTGATAAGCCAAGCTGACTATGATTTGCTTTCAGATTTCTCACTACAAATGATAGCTACTCGCAACAAGCTAACCTCATATTTTATTTCAATATTTCCGTGGGTTGCTGGTATCCTCACTTGCATTGGAATAGTTGTATTACTCATTGGCATCTTCAAATGGGTAGGGCTCCAAAAGAATCTTGATAAAAAGCTTGATGCTGAAGCAGCCATTCAAACATTGAATTTACTAAAAATGAGTAGTGCAGAGGTGGCTGCTAAAATAGAAGAGGAGGTAAAAGAAACAGTTTCCATTGAGGCTCCTACTCCGCCAGTTTCATCTGCTGTCAATGATCACTCAAGCGCGATGAATAAATACATCGAAATTGAAGATTTGTGCTTTAACTATTTTACAAAAAGGTACGCAAACAAATATTCATTTGAACGAAATATCCGTATGGGAAAATACTGTTACGACTTCATTGGTGTATCTAAACTCAATAACATTGACTTAATAGTTGAGATAAAATACCTGAAAATCGCTGCAGGAAATTCCAGAATGATATACGATGTATTTGAACGTGTGTACAATTCTGGTGTTAATTATGAGACAATAGCCCACCGAAATTTTAAGTGTGTAGTTGTTATAGTAACCCCTAAAGAAGAGTTACCGCGGCTGGAGAATATCGTTGAAACCTACTGTAAAGCACATAGAGAGAACGCAAGCAGAATTGAAATAAAGTGCATGGCAGAGGAATCTTTATAAAACAAAAGAGCTACCTGACTTCATTTGAAATCAGATAGCTCTTTTCTTGTGAATAATGAAATTCTGTTGCCAAATCGTTGCCACGAGGGGCATCAAGGCTCAAAAAGTCCAGTGTTTACGGGCTTTTTTAAACCTATGCAATTATTCCCACTCCACGGTTGCGGGGGGCTTAGAGGTGATATCGTAGACGATGCGGTTGATATGCTTCACCTCGCCCACGATGCGGCCGCTGACCTTATCCAGCAGCTCATAGGGCAGGCGGGACCACGTAGCGGTCATGAAGTCCTGAGACTGCACCGCCCGCAGGGCCAGCGTATAGTCGTAGGTGCGCTCGTCGCCCATGACGCCCACACTGCGGACGCTGGTCAGCACGGCAAAGTACTGACTGGTGGTACGGTCCAATCCCGCCAGAGCCATCTCCTCCCGGAAGATGGCATCGGCATCCCGCAGAATCTCCAGTTTCTCATCGGTGATCTCACCGATGACACGGATGGCCAGACCGGGGCCAGGGAAGGGCTGGCGCCACACCAGCTGCTCCGGCAGGCCCAGCTCGATGCCCAGCTGCCGCACCTCGTCCTTGAACAGCCGCCGTAGGGGCTCCACGATGTCCTTGAAGTCCACGCAGTCTGGCAAGCCGCCCACATTGTGGTGGCTCTTGATGACCACGGACTCGCCGCCCAGACCGGACTCCACTACATCGGGATAGATGGTACCCTGTGCCAGGAAATCCACGGCACCGATCTTCTTGGCCTCGGCCTCAAAGACCCGGATGAACTCCTCACCGATGATCTTGCGCTTGGTCTCCGGGTCGGTGACACCGGCCAGCCTGGAGAGGAAGCGGTCCTTGGCGTTGACCCGGCGCACGTCCACATGGAACTGGTGGGTCATGACCTCCTCCACCTGATCGCCCTCGTCCTTCCGCAGCAGACCGTGATCCACGAAGATACAGGTCAACTGATCGCCCACGGCACGCTGCAGCAGGGCGGCGGCCACAGAGCTGTCCACGCCGCCGGAGAGAGCCAGCAGCACACGACCACTGCCGATCTTGGCCCGGCACTCCGCCACGGCCTCCTCCAGATAGGACGCCATGGTCCACTCGGCAGTGAAGCCGCAGATGCCGTATAGGAAATTCTGCAGCAGCTCCTTGCCGTACTGGGTGTGGAGTACCTCCGGGTGGAACTGCACGCCGTAAAGCTGCTTCTCGGCGCACTGGATGGCAGCGCAGCGGCAGCCGTCGGTGGAGGCCACCACCTCGAAGCCGGGGGCCAGCGTCTCCACCTCCACGCCGTGGCTCATCCAGTACACGGCGGTGGCGGGGATATCCTTAAACAGAGGGCTCTTGCCGTTATGAGTCAGCTCTACCTTGCCGTACTCACGGGTCCCGGCCCGGCGGCACTGGCCGCCCAGCAGATGGATCATCAGCTGCTGACCGTAGCAGATGCCCAGCACAGGGATGCCCATAGAGAACAGGGCGGGATCCACCATGGGGGCATTTGGCTCGAACACCGTGGCGGGGCCACCGGTGAAAATGAGAGCGTCAGGCTGGAAGGCCCGGATATTCTCCATAGACTCCCGCCAGGAGCGGATCTCGCAGTATACGCCGCATTCACGGACACGGCGAGCCACCAGCAGATTATACTGGCCGCCGAAGTCCAGCACTAAAACCTTTTTCATACCGGATCATCCTCCCGGAAGGTGATGTGGTCGGGCGTAGCCTCCTCGATAACGGCCAGAGAGTGGATGTTGTAGCCCTGCTCCCGGAAGGAGTCGCCGCCGTGCTGGAAGCCCTTTTCCACCGCCACGCCGATGCCCACCAGCTCGGCGCCGGCGGCATTGACGATGTCGATGAGACCCTGCATGGCGTAGCCCTTAGCCATGAAGTCGTCGATGATAAGGACCTTGTCCTCCGGCCCAAGCCACTCCTGCGCCACGATGAGGGTGGCCTTCTTCTTGTAAGTATAAGAGAAGATCTCGCTCTGGTACAGGCCACCCTCGATGTTGTCGCTCTTGGCCTTCTTGGCAAACACCATGGGAACGCCGTACTTATTGGCGCAGATGGTGGCCAGAGCGATGCCGCTGGCCTCGGCGGTCAGCACCATGGTGATCTTGCTGACGTCAAAATAACGAGCGAACTCGTCCGCCAGTTCCTCCATGAAGGCGGTGTCCACCCGATGGTTCAAAAACCCGTCTACCTTGATGATGTTGCCGGGCAGGACACGGCCCTCCCGACGGATGCGCTCTTTCAATGCTTCCACGATCTACACTCCTTTATTATAAGTCGCTGGTACTCCACCATATTGACCCTATTCTGCCCAATTTCCGGGGGAAAAACAATAGGGAGAAAAACCAAGCTTTTCTTGGTTTTTCTCCCGGTATTTGTCAGTTCTCCCAGTTCAGAGGCGCACCTGAACGCTGGGATAAGCTGTCCTTTACGAAGTCGGCAAACCGCTGGGCCGCCGGGGTCAGAGGCACGTCCCGCAGGACGCACAGATCCACGCTGCGGGGCGGGATCTCGAAGTCCGTAGCCAGCTTCCGCAGTCGACCCTTCGACAGCTCTTCGTGGACGAATTCTTCCGTGACGCCCGCCACCCCGAAGCCGATGGCCGCCAGATCCACCAGCAGGCTCCGTGCACCCAGCTCGATCTCCGGATGCAGCCGCTGGCCATTTTGCAGGAAGTACTTCTCCAGATACAGCCGGGAGGAGGCCTTGCGCTCCAAAAGGATCAGGGGGAAGGCGGCGATCTCCGCCAGAGAATAGACATGACCGAAGTCGCAGGGATAGTCCGCCGCCGCCACGAACACGGAGTGGGTGGCGAAGCAGGGGTGCGTCTCCAGCGAGGCGGACTCCTGAGGGGTGCTGGCAAAGGCGATATCCACCTTGCCGGATTGCAGCAGGCCCAGTACCTTGTGGCTGCGGCCGGAAACGATCTGGATGTGGATGGCGGGATACTGCCGGTGGAACCGCTCCAGATACGGCAGCAGGAACTGGCTGGTGACGGTGTCGCTGGCGCCGATGGTCAGGTGTCCCATCTGCAGCTCCCGGCTCTGGGACAGCTTCTCCTCGCCGGTCTCCAGCAGGCCGATGGCGCTGCGGACGTACTCGTACAGCATCCGGCCGTCCGGTGTCAGGGCCACGCCACGGGAGTTGCGGGCAAACAGACGGGTCTGCAGCTCGCCCTCCAGCTGCTTGATGGACTGGCTGACGGCGGATTGGGAGATATACAGGGCCTGAGCGGCGGCGGTGATGTTGCCGGCCTCGGCCACCTCCTTGAATACACGATAAAGCTCCAATTTCACAGACATGATGCAGGACCTCATAAATAGGGATAATATATATCACTGGTGCAATATGCTGTCATTATAGCAGATTTTTACGGGATTGCAAGGGAATTTATAGCGCCCTGTCTCTTGAAACACCGGGGAGAATGTGCTACAATGCCATATAGCATATGAAAAGGATGACTTCTATGGATAAGCGCACCACAGATATCGTCTGCTACTGCACATGGGTCGGTCTGCTCATCGCCGTGCTGGCGGGGAACCGGGAGGCCAGCCGCTTCCACCTGAACCAGTCGCTGGTGCTGGGTATTTTCGGCCTGCTGGGGGTCATCCCCTGCGTGGGCTGGGTGTGGGCCGTCTTTGTGGCGGTGTGGTGGTGCATGGGCCTTACCGGGGCCATCCGGGGCGTGGAGCGGCCGGTGCCGGTGCTGGGTGGCATCCGTATCCTGCTTTGACGCATCGTTGTATGGAGCGTGCTGCGGCACGATTTTCATAGTGGACCAATGTTCAACAATTAGGAGGAAAAAACCATGTCTTTTATGATCGAAACGTCTGCCCGTCACATTCACCTGACCCAGGAGACGCTGGAGAAGCTGTTCGGCGAGGGCTATGAGCTCACCGTCCGCAAGCCCCTGTCCTATCCCGGCCAGTTCGCCAGCAACGAGCGTCTGACCGTGGTGGGCCCCAAGAAGGAGATGGCCAACGTGTCCATCCTGGGTCCCGTGCGTAAGATGGATCAGATCGAGCTGTCCGCCACCGATGCCCGCACGCTGGGCATCGATGCCCCCGTCCGTGAGAGCGGCGACGTGAAGGGCTCCGGCGCATGTAAGCTGGTAGGTCCCAAGGGCGAGGTGGAGCTGACCGAGGGCGTCATTATCGCTAAGCGTCACCTGCACATCACCGAGGCCGACGCCGCCGAGATGGGCGTGAAGAACGGCGAGATCATCAAGGTGGCCTGCGGCGGCGAGGGCCGTAAGCTGATTTTTGACGATGTGGTGGTTCGTGTCAACAAGGACGCTGTCACCACCATGCACATCGACACCGACGAGTCTCAGGCTGCCGGCAACCCCAAGGTCGGCGAGATCGTGCGGTAAGCAAGCACAAAAAAGGACACGACAGGCTGTGCCTGCCGTGTCCTTTTTTACTTCTTGGGGGATGCCCCATTACAAAGACGCCACGATGGCCTCCAGCTTTTCGGTGAAGTCCCGGTTCAGTCGCAGCAGCAGAGCCTGCTCCTCCGGCGTCCAGCTGGCGTAAATACGGTCCTCCAGACGGATCAGGCGGCACACGGTTCTATCGGCCAGACGATGCCCCTGTGCCGTCAGGGAGACACAGGTGTGCCGTCCACTGCCGGGGACAGGGTCAGTATGCCCTCCCGCTCCAGCTTCTTCAAAGCGGAATTGACGGTGGAGCGGCCCATACCCGTGGCCTCCCGCAAGGCGGACTGAAGATAGCCAGGCGCATTGACTGCCAGCGTGTACAGGATGCGGAACTCGCTGTCCGACAGTCCCATTTTCAGCGCCGCTGCATGATACAGACTGCTGATACGGCCGTCGATTTGGTTGAACTCCTGAATGGTGGTCACATCCTCGCCTCCTTACGCATAGCCGTACTTTTTCCGCTTGCCCACGAGGCACGCCGCCGACAGCAGCAGCGCCAGCGTCTCGGCAGCCACCACGGCGGCCCATACGCCGTCGATACCCCATAGCACGGGCAGCACGATAACGGCGGCTACCTGAAACACCAGCGTCCGGGCAAAGGAAATCAGGGCAGAGATGAAGCCGTCGTTGAGGGCGGTAAAAAAGGAGGAGGCATAGATGTTGTGCCCCACCATTAGGAAGGACAGGGAGTAGATGGAGAAGGCCCGGATGGTCACCGGCAGCAGAGCCGGCTCCTTGGACACAAAGATCAGGGACAGGGGCCGGGCCAGCAGCAGGGCAGCTGCCGTCAGTACCACGCTCATGACGGTAATGATGCACAGGCTCTTCCGCAGCAGCCCCCGCAGCTCCGTCCGGTTCCCGGCGCCGTAGTGATAGCCCACGATGGGGGCGCTGCCCATGGAATAGCCCAGAAAGATGGCGATGAAGATGAAGTTGACGTACATGATGACACCGTACACCGCCACGCCGCCGGAGCCCATGAGCCGCATCAGCTGCCAGTTGTAGAGCATATTCACCACCGACATGGAGATGTTGGTCATGAACTCCGAGGAGCCGTTGGCGCAGGCCTTCAGCAGTGCCCGCCCATGGAAGGAGGTGCGGCCCAGCCGCAGCTTGCTGCTGTTGGGCCGGAGGAAGTACACCAGCGGAATGGCGCCGCCTACGAACTGGCTGAGAATGGTGGCCAGAGCGGCGCCCTCGACACCCCATTGCAGCACCGCCACGAACAGAGCGTCCAGCACGATGTTGGTGACGCCGGCGGCAATGGTGACGTACAGGCCCAGCTGAGGCCGTTCCGCCGTCACCAGAAAGCTCTGGAAGGTGTTTTGCAGCATATAGGGGATCAGGCCCAGCAGGACGATACGTCCGTAGCTGACGCACACCGGCAGCATGGTCTCGTCGGCGCCCAGCAGCCGGGACATAGGCGTGAGAAAGGCAATGCCGCCGATGGTGAACACGGCGCCCAGTCCAATCAGCACATAGATCAGCAGGGAGAAGATCTCGTTGGCACGCTTTTCGCTGCCGGCTCCCAGGGTGTACGCTACCAGCGCACTGCCACCGGTACCCAGCATGAAACCCACGGCACCCAACACCATGAGAAACGGCATAATGAGGTTCACGGCAGCAAAGGCATCGGAGCCCACAAAGTTGGACACGAAAACACCGTCCACCACGCCGTAGATGGAGGTACACACCATCATGATGACAGACGGCAGAGTGAAGCGCAGCAGTTTTCGATAGGTGAAGTGCTCGGATAGTTGAATACGCATGAAAAGAAAGTCCTCCGCAATAATGTCCGAAACCGGACAAGCATATTTTAGTACGATTTCGTACATAAGTCAAGAAAATCTTTCGACGGCCCTCCGCATTTTCCTTGCATTTCCACATGGGATAGGATATAATATTTCCCGATAGATACGGACAGAGGCAATGCGCTGCAAAGGCCCGTGGGGTCAGGCGCAAAGCTGAACAAGGGAACGGGGACGAGCCCCACGTTGACCAACACCGTGTGCATCGAGGTGTCTATCCCGCCGACGAAAGTCAGCCATTGGAAGCGTGCTTCTGAGAAGGCAGGGGAGATCGCCGCTTGAGATGCGAGCCGGGAGACCTACTGTTGCCGTTAGAATGATCCCAGGAATGGTTATGGTGTTATTCTGCCACGCAGGATGACCCCATATTTTTTTGCGCCTGCTCCCGTACACTGCGGGAGCGGCGGCACGGAGAATGAGGAGTATATGAAGAAGATTCGACCCTATCTATGGCGGGGCGGAGCGCTGGTGCTGGCGGCGGCCTTGGTGGTGCTGCTGGTGCTGTCCGGGATGGGCCTTTCCACGCAGGAGCCGGAGCCGCTGCCCCAGCCCCCGGCCCAGACTATCCGCACCGAGGGACAGGGAGGCGCCTCCCAGCAGGAGAAGCCCAATGCCCCGGAGCAGCCGGAGGATCCGGAGGACGAGGACACGCCGGAGGAACCGGAGACTCCGGAGCAGCCGGACGAGGAGCCGCCCCAGGAGGAACCCGATGCCCCGGAGCAGCCGGAGAATCCCACAGACAATCCGGAGCAGCCGGAGCAGCCCGGCGATAATCCGCAGCCCGGCGATAATCCCGGCAAGGGCGATAACGACGGCCCCGGCCCGGTGGACCCGGAACCCGGTCCCTCCGACGATACCAGCACCCGCATCATCACGGATCTCAGCAACTGTGAGATCACCTATAACCAGCTGACAGATGACACGCTGCCCTTTTACGCCTATCTCATCAACCCCAATGGCGAGACGCTGAAGGTGAAGCTGCAAAACAGCGATACCCCCATGAACGGCCGGTATCTCACCAGCGCCGACGGCAAGAACTATACCGCTCGGATGGTGCGCAATGAGACCAACCACATTACCCTCTACCGCAAGAAGGGGAACACCACGGTGGAGGAGGTTCGCTTCTCCATCCGGTATGTAGCACAGAAGGCCGATGAGGATCATCCCACCATCGGTGAGCATCCCCCCACCATCGTCACCAATCTGGACGGCGTGACGGAGACCAGCAACCGCAACTTCACCCTGACGGTGAAGGCCACGGCCTACACAGGCTCTCCCCTCTACGCCAGCCAGATCGAGGTGCAGATGGACGGAAAGCGCATCACAGGCCCCACCGGCGGCCCGGTGTACGAGTATCAGCTCTACTTCCCGGATCCCATCGTGGGCGATACGGTGGAGCACACCATTACCATCCGGGCCTGGGACGGGGAGGGCAACTCCGCCTTCGTGTCCTATCGCATTCTCTACCGCTTCGTGGATACCGGCGACGTCATCGGCACGGCCTATATCGTCATCGACGCCACCACCGTGGGACTGGATGTGATGGAGGAACCGTATACCTACAAAATTCGCCAGAATACCCCGGCCTCCTATGCCGTTATCGAGGCGCTGGAGGAGTGGGGCTACGAGTACGAATACTCCGGCTCCATGGACGTGGGCTTCTATCTGCGGCGCATCAGCCGGGGCGGCATGATGGACTATCCCGCCATCCCGGAGAACCTGTGGAGCAAGATCCTGCAGGACGGCCTGACCCTGACGGGCCAGACGGATAACAACAGTCTGGGCGAGTTCGACTATACTCAGGGCTCCGGCTGGATGTACTCTGTGGGCGGCAATACCTATGCCGGTAAGGGCCTGTCCGGCTATTACCTCACCGACGGCGACACCCTGTATCTGCGCTTCACGCTGGCCTACGGCAAGGACATCGGCGGATACAGTTCCACCGGCGGCAGCTACGGTCTGCTGCCCAGCTATTGCGGTAAGTGGCTCAACGGCACCTACATTGAGGAGCACGTCTGGGGTGAGCCGACACAGACAGTGGCGCCGGACTGCACCCATCCCGGCGAGATCAGCACCGTCTGCACCGTCTGCGGCGATCGGAAGGATCAGCAGGAGGTGCCGCCTCTGGGGCATGATTTCGTGGAGACGGGACGCACGGAGCCGGGAGAGGACGGAACACCGGGCTACATCGAATACACCTGCTCCCGCTGCGGGGAGCAGAAGCAGGAGCCGATCCCGGCGGTCAATGCCGGGTGGCTTCCCCGGCGGCGCAGACTGCCGGACTACGCTATGACAGGAGCGAGATATGAACGATAGAATGAGAAAGGGCTGCTGCCGCCTGCTGACGCTGCTGCTGACGCTGGTACTGGTGATCCCCGCCTATGGGCAGGAGACGCTGGATGCGCTGGCGGCGGCGCAGGGCTGCACGGCGGAGACACTGCTGCAAAGCGACAAGCTGACGGCGGGAGACTCCGTCAGCGACTGGGTGGCCATCGCCGTGAGCCGGGCCGGTACGGAGGGGGATACCTCCGCTTACCGCAAGGCACTGGAGCGCTATGTGACCCGGATGTACCGGGAGCAGGGGGGCTTGGACCGCTTGCGAGCCACGGAGTGGCAGCGCACCGCCCTGACGGCGCTGGCGCTGGGAGCGGACCCCACCGCCTTCGGCCGGGACAAGAACGGTCGGTCGGTGAACCTGCTGGCCGACGGCGTATATCAATTCACCGCCGCCAAATCTCTGGGAACACAGGGACTCAACGGCTGGATCTTCGGCCTGATCGCTCTGGACAGCGCCCGCTTCGCCGTGCCGGAGGATGCCGTCTACACCAGAGCCACTATTTTGCAGGCGCTGGTGGCAGCGCAGGAGCCGGAGGGCGGCTTCGGCCTGACGGTAGGGAACTCGGACGTGGATCTGACAGCCATGACCCTGCAGGCGCTGGCGCCCTATCAGAACAGCACAGTGACGTATACCGGAACCTCCGGGGAGTCTGTGACCATCCGGGAGGTGGTGCGCCGGGCGCTGGCGTGGCTGTCTGACCAGCAGACGGCGGAGGGCGATTTCATCAGCTGGGACGCCGCCAATCTGGAGAGCACGGCGCAGGTCATCATCGCCCTGTGCAGCTTGGGATTGGACCCGGCCACGGACGCCCGGTTCGTGAAAAACGGCATCAGCGCCGTGGACGGGCTGATGCGCTACCGGCTGGACGACGGCACCTTCCGCCATATTCTGACGGACGGCTCCGATGTCATGGCCACGGAGCAGGCCCTTCTGGCGCAGGAGGCCATGGAGCGGCTGTCCGCCGCCCGCCGGAGCCTGTATGACTTCCGGGAGGAGATGCCGGAGGATGTAAAGACGCAGGTGACGGCCCTGAACGAGGCACTGACGGATGTGGCGGTGGCCACGCCGGAGGAGGTGCAGGCTCTGTATACCCGGTATCTGGCCATCCCCGCCGCCGAGCGCAGCTATGTGTTCGCTGCCGGGGCGCTGCTGGATCGGATGCAGGAGCTTTCCCTGGAGATCACGCCGGAGGATCCGGCGCAGGCATATGAGCTGCGGGCTGCGGCGGAGGTGACCACCTCCGGCTCCGGCGCCGTAGTATGGATCGCTGCAGGCGCCGCCGTGGTAGTGGTGGCCGCAGGCATCGTGATTTGGAGCAAGCGGAGGAAAATATGTACGAAGTAACGGAGAAAATTCTGCGGGAAGTGCGGAAGGTCATCGTCGGCAAGGACGATGTGGTGGAGAAGGTTTGGATCTCCATTCTGGCCCAGGGCCATGTGCTGCTGGAGGACGTGCCGGGGGTGGGTAAGACCACCATGGCGCTGGCCTTTTCCAAGGCGCTGGGGCTGGAAACCAAGCGTGTGCAGTTCACACCGGACACCATGCCCTCGGATATCATCGGCTTTTCCCTGCCGGAGCAGGGGCGGATGGTGTATCAGCCCGGTGCGGTGATGACCAATCTGCTGCTGGCAGACGAGATCAACCGTACCTCCAGCAAAACCCAATCGGCGCTGCTGGAGGCCATGGAGGAGGGCCATGTCACCGTAGACGGCGTGACCCACGATCTGCCGTCCCCCTTTGTGGTGCTGGCCACTCAGAACCCCATCGGCTCTGCCGGTACACAGAATCTGCCCAACTCCCAGCTGGATCGTTTCCTCATGAAGCTGAGCATGGGCTATCCCGATGTGGACAGTCAGGTGCGCATCCTGAGAGAGCGCAGCCAGCAGGAGCCTCTGGAGCAGGTGGAGCCGGTGATGCGCCGGGAGGAGCTGATCGCCGCCATTGCCAAGGTGCGTCAGGTCCATGTGGACGACCAGATCTATGATTACATCGCCCGGCTGGCGGAGGTGACACGCACCCATCCGCTGCTGAAGCTGGGTATCAGCCCCCGTGGCGCTCTGGCCCTGTGCCGCACGGCTAAGGCCAGAGCCTTCGCAGAGGGCCGGGATTTCGTGGTGCCGGAGGACGTGACGCAGATGGCGGAATATGTGTTTGCCCACCGTCTGATGCTTTCCTCCAAGGCCCGCCTCAACGAGTACACACCGGAGGCCATCGTGGCGGAGGTGCTGGCGCAGACCCAGCCGCCGGTGCTGTCGGAGCGGCGGGCATGAGCACGTTGCTGTGGCTTTTGACGGAGGCCGGACTGGTGCTGTGCTGGCTGGTGACGCCTTGGGCGCCTGCCCCGTGGCTGGCCCTGTGCTGGCTGATGGCGCCGCTGGCAGGCTGGCTTGCACTGCTGCTGACAAGGAAGCGGTCGCAGGTACGGCTCACCTGCCCCGTGACGGCGGAGAAGGGTAAGCCCTTTTCCGTGACGGCGGAGGTGCGGCAGGGTGTCCCCTTCGGCCGGGGCAGGCTCACGGTATCGGTGGAGAACACCGTTACCGGAGAGACGCACCGGGAGAAGCTGACCCTGTATCAGGGCCGGGGAGCGTGGCAGGTGCAGAGTGCCTGCTGCGGCTGTCTGGTGATGCAGGCGGCGGAGCTGGTGCTGTGGGATCTGCTGGGCGTGCTGCCGGTGAGGATCCCCTGCACGGTGCAGGGACGCATCTGCGTCATGCCGGATACCTTCCCCATCGAGACAGACCCGGTGTCGGCCGTGAGCTGCCAGACGGACTGCGAGGAGTACGCCCCGGATGTCCGGGGCAGCGATCCTACGGAGATCTTTCAGATCCGGGAATATGTCCCCGGCGACAGTCTGCGTCAGATCCACTGGAAGCTCTCCGCCAAGGCAGGACGCTACATGGTGCGGGATGCGGCCAAGCCGGTGGATCACCGATTGACCATCTATGTGGAGCGCCGCACGGCCCCGCCCCGTCTGGCGGACGGCCTGATGGAGGCGGCGGTGTCGCTGTGTCAGGCCTATGCGGATCAGCCCTTTCGACTCATGTGGAGCGGGGAGACCACCTCTGTCCGGGAGATCACCGGGGAGGAGCAGCTGCCCGAAGCGGTAACGGCGCTGCTGAAAAGCAAGGCACAGGAGGAGCCGCAGCCGCCGGAGCTGCGTCCGGAGGGGAAGCTGCTGTACTGCTGTACCCAGCTTCCGGCGGACGGGCAGCTGCCGGAGGATGCCGTCGTGCTGCTGTGCAGCGATGAGCCCTGCGCCGGGGAGGGCGTGTGCCGCTTCACCCCGGAGGATATGCAGGAAATACTGGGAAAATGGATGTGGAATTAGGAGCTTTTGGTGAAAAAACAGACTGTTTCATTCCAATTTGATATGATGCCGGCCCCATTCAGGCCTCTGCGCCCCACGGATGCGGCGGCGGGCGTGCTGCTGCTGGCAGGCATATGGGGCCTGCTGTGGCAATGCCTGCGCCCGGAATCGGTGCCGGGCCTGCTGGGGCTGGGCGCTTTGGCGGCGCTGGGCCTTGCGGCGGGACTGCTGCTGCGGTGGGATCGGAAATGGCAGCGGGCTGCCCTCTGCGGAGCGCTGCTGGTGCTGTTGGCGGCGGGCATACTGCTGCGGAGCCACATCAGCGCTGCTCTGGCGGGGCTGGGAGACTTATGGGGTCAGTGGCGCTTTCAGCAGACCGGACGGTACACGCCGCCCTATGTGGGGGCGGGCAGCGTCTGGTGGATGCTGCTGCCTGTGGGGGCTGTAACGGGCCTTGCTGCGGGTCTTGTGCTGCGGCAGCGCTGGCGGATATGGCCGGCGGCCATCTGCGCAGCAGGACTGCTGGCGCTGCGTCTGGCGGGCCTTGTGCCGGGAGGCTGGTGGTTTACCTGCTTCCTGCTGGGGGTGCTGCTGTGCTTTGTGCAGGGCAGTGCCATAGGCCGCAGGGCCAAGGCCGTCACGGCAGGAGCGCTGGCGCTGGTGCTGCTGATGGGACTGCTGCCGGAGGGCCTCTCCGGCGGCGCATCCCCCACGGCGCTGGGGCGGCGGCTGGGCAAGACCCTGCACCGCTGGCGCTATGAGGATGCCGCCGATCCCCTGCCGGAGGGAGACATCTCCGGCTCCGGAGCCTTTTCCCCCGGACAGGAGCCGGCGCTGCGGCTGACTATGGATCACTGGACGCCCCTGTATCTGCGGGGCTATGTAGCGGGGGAGTACACCGGCACCGGCTGGCAGCAGCTGGCGGCCCGCCGCTTGACGGAGGAGGCCCCGATGCTGTATAGCCTGCAAAGCGGCTATTTCTTCCCGGCCCAGCAGCTGGCAAAGGCCAACGGCGAGGCCGAGAGCGAGAACCATGTGACCATTCAGGTGCTGGGCGCCTGCCGCTCCGTGGCCTATACCCCCTATGGCGGGGGCGACGGGCTGGAGAGCGCATTGGATGCCCGTGACCTCACCGGCGAGGGCATGACCGACCCCACCCAGCGCAGCTATGAGGCGGCGCTGTACCCGGTGGAGGAGAGCTACCTGCTCCAGCAGCAGCTGGCGCAGGCGGAGACGGACAGCGACTACCGGACGGGGGAGAGCGTCTATCGCCAGTGGGTCTATGACCACTATCTCACGGTGCCGCAGGACACCTACGATGCCTTGACGGCGCAGTTCACCCCCGGTCAGGGCTGGAACACCACTCAGGCCAAGTCGGAGATCAGCCGCTTTCTGGCGGCCAACCTGACCCTCCGGGAGGGGACGGTCACCCCGGCCACCGGCGACGTGGCGGCGTGGCTGCTGACCGGCGCCCGACAGGGGTACAGTGTCCACTATGCCACGCTGACGACGCTGCTGCTGCGCTGCTGCGGCATCCCGGCCCGGTATGTGGAGGGCTATGTGGTGACCCGGCAGCAGGCGGAGGCCCTGTCGGACGGGGCGCAGCTGACCCTGACCCAGCGGGCCGCCCATGCCTGGGCGGAGTACTATCTGGACGGCGTGGGCTGGATCCCCTTCGACACCGTCCCCGGCTACGAGGAGAACATCAGTTACCAACTGCCGGAGGACGGCGACCCGGCGGAAAACGAGAACGGCACGACCTACACGGGGCAGGATCAAACGCCCCAAGAGAACCAGACCGACATCTCTCAGGAGCCCCAGGACGACCACAGCCAGCGGATCTTTATCCAGAGCGTGCTGCTGGTCTTGGCGGCACTGGTGCTGGTGTGTCTGGCAGCCATGGTGCTGCGGACGGTGCTGCTGCGGCGAAGGCTGAAGCGGCAGCGCAGGCGCTTTGAGGATCCCGACGGCCGCGCGGCCTGTCAGGCTATGCTCAGCGCCCTGCACCGGCAGCTGACGGCCTTGCAGCCGGGAGCGTGGAGCGAGGCATCCCCCCAGCGGCAGGAGGCCCTGACAGCCCTGCTGGGCGACGAGACGGCCCGGCAGCTGACGGCGCTGGAGCAGGAGGTCTGGTTCAGCGACCACCCCATCGAGGAGCCCCAACGCCAACAGGCGCAGAAGCTGCTGGAGGGGACGGAGCGTCTGTGGCGGGAGCGTGTCCCGGCGGCCAGACGCTGGAAACAGAGATTCCTCACCTGTCAGGTGATTTGAATCATAAAAGAACAGAAAGGAGTATGAAAGATGAAAGAGAAGACACATCTCGGAAACCGCCTTCTGTCGGTTCTGCTGACGTTCCTGATGCTGCTGTCGCTGCTGCCTTCGGCGGCGCTGGCGGCGGACACCCAGCAGATCGCCCTGATGGCGGTGACGCAGGACGGCTTCCTCATCAAGCCGGAGTATGTCACCTATCACTCCGGCGACACGGTGAAGGATGTGCTGAAAAAAAGCGGCCACACCTTCAGCGGCATCGACAGCGGATACATTGCCGCTGTCGATGGCACCACCGACAACTTCAGCATCCATTACGACGAGGATGGATACAAGCTGGATCAGTCGGCGGATGGCCTGACGGCCATCTGGTTCACCACCAACTCGGACCAGAGCCATGGAGCAAACCTCCAGAAGCTGGCGGCCAACATGGCGGTCTACAACACCGCTACCAACGGCCTGAAGGATTACAAGGCCGCTCAGGAGGCCTATGATGCCGCCGTGAAGGGCTTCTATGCCGCCACGGACACCACGGCCAAGACCCTGAACGATGCGCTGTTCAGCGCCATCGACAAGCACGCCAAGTTCCTGGAGGGCAAGACCACGCCGCTGACCATCAGCGCCACCATGGGCGGCGAGGCCATCACCCCCGGCGAGGCGGTGTTCACCAGTGAGTTCGGCACCGTTGTCACGGTGAAGAACACCAACACCGTGGACCTGATCCCCGCCACCTATACCTTCGACCTGTCCGACGGCGAGTTCCGCCATGTCCGTGGCACGCTGGAGGTGAAGGAGGGTACCACCCTCACCGCCCAGCTGCCTGCCGGCCAGTGGATCAAGTCCGTGGGCATTGGTATCGACAATTACTGGAAAACCTACGGCGAGATGCCCAAGCAGGACGTTACCGCCGCCGAGGGTACCTACCTGATCCCGGACCATGCGTACAACTCGCTCTATCCCTATTTTGAGCCGGGTGACGGCGTGGATACCACCAACATCCGTGTCTACAAGGCGGGCGACCCCAACGGCAACAAGGCCCGCAGCTGGAAGAGCAAGGCAGATGTCCTGACGGATAGTGTCGAGCGCAACAGCCTGAAAAATGCGGACGTGGTGTGTGAGGCCCGTCTGAAGGGCGACGGCTATGAGCAGTATCAGACCTACACGCTCCACCTGATCCGCACTCCCAGCCTCAGTGATCTGGCGGCTGCGGACTCCGTGTCCGGACTGACCCTGAGTCCGACCTATGATAGGGCCACCGATACCTACAACGTGGTCACGTCGCAGGATCAGGTGAAGATCACCCCCACGGCTCTGTGCAGCGGCGCTGCCATCACCGTGGCCGGGAAGTCCACCCAGAGTGGCTCCCCCGTGGCGGTGAACCTGGCGGACTGCGAGAAGGACTCCAGCAACTACTACCTGATCCCCGTGGTGCTGACCGCCAACGGCCAGAGCGTCACCTATACGGTGAAGGTGCAGAAGCAGGCTACCGTCTCCGTGACACTGAATCACGAGGAGGGGCTGGATGTAAAGGTGTATAGCCAGACCGGCGACTACATCGCCCCCACCTCCTCCACCGGCACGGCGGACATCTATACGCTGACGCTGGGGCTGGGGTATACCTATCTGGCCACCAAGGACGTGTATTACCACGCAGAAGGTGCCTTTCAGGCCGTCCCCAACAGATCCTATGATGTTCCCACCCCTGTCACCGAGGATTGGCTGACGGGTCTGAGCGCCAGAACCGGCAACAATGCACCGTTGTGTGATATGTCCCCGACGTTTACGGAGGGTACCCATGAGTACACCTTTACGGTGGAATCCAACTCTTCCATCTTCCAGCTCCAGCGTGCCAGAGCAGATAGTTCTTACAAAACTACGTTCTATGCAGCGTATCACCGCAATACTGCTTGGCCCGACCGGACGATAGAGAAAGCACTGACCACCTCCGATACCAGCTATACCACCACCGCACTGAACAACTTCATGGCCGTGGGCGGCTATGGCAATACCGCCCGCCTGAAGGTAGCCCAGTCCAAAACGGTCAACGGCGCTACCCTGTATCAGGACTACTTCATCCATGTCAACCGCGCCATGACGCTGGATTCCCTGTCCGCCAAGGACCAGAACGACGTTGTGGTTCCCCTGAATCAGGGCGGCGACACCACCAAGGCCACCTTTACCAAGCTGGTGTATGACTACACCGCCGATGTCAGCGAAAAAGCCTCTGAGCTGCGCCTGACCCTGCGGCCCCTGTCCTCCTACCGGATGGATGCAGATATGACAGTGACTGTGGCCTGCGGCGACTGGAGCCGGAGCATCACCTATGATAAGGACCACAGCCCTGCTGTCCGCCAGACTGTGGCGGTCCCCCTGAAGGCGGGTTCTGCGGCGGCGGAGACCATCACGGTCACCGTCTCCCACAAGGAGACCGGCAGCATCGCCGGGACCTATACCATCAAGGTCAATAAGCAGGCCGCCATCGAGACCACCATCACCACGACCCCCGGTGATGCCACGGTGTTCCTCACCAGCGACGTCACCGGCGACCGCATCCTGCCGGGTGACAAGGGCATCTACACCCTCGACAGCGGCAGCAGCTACACCGCAGTGGTGACCCGCTACGGCTATGTGGGCCAGAAAAAGACCTTCACCGCCGGCGAGGCCAACAAGACCGTCCAGATCAAGCTGGAGAAGGCCCCCGACAGCACCCTGAAGGATATCGAACTGCCCACCGACTGGCCCCTGTTCCGCAAGAACGCTGAAAACAACGGCGTGGTGGATGTGCGCACCCCCATCACCGCTGAGGACACCGTTCTGGTGTGGGCCAACAAGCTGGGCGAGGGCTACAGCGGCAACGCTATGGGCTGCCCCATCATCGTGGGCGGCTACCTCTATACCTATTCCGGTACCACCATCATGAAGGTGGATAAGGAGACCGGCCTGGTCCTCAAGACCGGCACCATGGCAGGCTTCTCCTCCTTTTCCATCAACTCCGCCACCTATGCCGAGGGCATGATCTTTATCGGTCTTTCCAATGGCCGGGTGCAGGCCTTCAACGCCGAGACGCTGGAGTCCCTCTGGGTCTATCAGGATGCGCTGGGCGGCCAGCCCAACTGCCCCATCGCCTATGCAGACGGCTATATCTACACGGGCTTCTGGAACAGCGAGACCAAGCAGGCCAACTTTGCCTGCCTCTCTGTCACCGATGAGGATGCCACCAAGACCAACGAGGCCAAGCTCCCCACCTGGACCTATACCCACAACGGCTTCTATTGGGCCGGTGCTTACGTCAACAGCGACTTCGTGCTGGTGACCACCGATGACGGAGAGGGTGGCTATACCACGGGCTACGGCTCCATTCTGTCCCTGAACCCCAAGACCGGCAAGCTCATTGACAGCCTGCAGGCCACCAACGTGGGCGACCTCCGCAGCAGCGTCTGCTACGATGAGGAGACCGAGGCCTATTACTTCACCTCCAAGGGCGGCGACCTGTATCAGGTGAAGGTCAACGCCGACGGCACTTTTACCAAGGGCTCTCTGCATCGCCTGCATCTGGATAATGGCGCCGACAGTGCCTCTGCGCCTCCCATGAGTACCTCCACCCCCGTGATCGCCAACGGGCGTGCTTACATCGGCGTGTCCGGTACCAGCCAGTTCACTGCCTATTCCGGCCACAACATCACGGTGGTGGACCTGTCCACCTTCTCCATCGCCTACTCCGTGCCCACCATGGGCTATCCTCAGACCAGCGGTCTGCTGACCACGGCCTATCAGAACGGGGACGGCTATAACTACGTCTACTTCTTCGATAACTTCACCCCCGGTAAGCTGCGGGTCATCCGGGATAAGCCCGGCATGACGGAGGTGGATCACGACTACACCACCATGGAGACCTACAGTAAAGACGGCGAGGAGCACACCATCGAGACGGCCTATGTGCTGTTTACCCCTAACGGTGCGCAGGCGCAGTACGCCATTTGCAGCCCCGTTGTGGACGAAGAGGGCAACATCTACTTCAAGAACGACTCCGCCCAGCTGATGCGGCTGAGCAGCCGTATCACGGAGCTGGAGGTCACCCAGCAGCCGGACCGCACCACCTACAGCAAGGACGATACCTTTGATGCCAAGGGCCTGAAGGTCACCGCCCATTATGCCAACGGTGCCACCAAGGACGTGTCCGACTACCTCAAGTACACCACGGATCCCCTGGGGCTGGATGATACCGAGATCACCATCAGCATCAACCTGGAGCAGCTGGTGAAGGACAAGCTGGAGAACCTGTCCGAAAATCTGAAGAATCAGACCGCCAAGTGGCAGCAGTATCAGGATAAGGACGGCAAGGCCGGCGTGGAGTGGGAGATGCCCACCACCAGCGTGACCATCACCGTGGAGGAGCACCACAACTATGGCGAGCCCACCTGGAGCTGGAACAATGACTTCACCGCCTCCGCTGTCTTTACCTGCACGGATGACGACGGCCATACCCAGACGGTGCCTGCCACCGTCACCGACGAAGTGACCACCGAGCCCACCTGTGATAAGGAGGGCCTGCGGACCTATACCGCCAAGGTCACCTTCGGCGGCAAGGAGTACACTGACACCAAGACCGAGGTCATCCCCGCTACCGGCCATGCCTATGGCGCCCCGGTGTGGAGCTGGACGGATGATTTCACCGCTTCTGCCACCTTCACCTGCGCCAACGACGCCACCCATGTGGAAAACGTCACGGCAGAGGTGACCAGCGCTGTCACCACGCCCGCCGCTTGCGAGACCACCGGCGTCCGCACCTATACCGCTAAGGTCACCTTCGAGGATAAGGAGTATACCTCCAGCAAGACCGAGGTCATTCCCGCCACCGGTCACACCCTGACCGCCGTGGCAGAGGTGCCTGCCACCTGCGAGACCGCCGGCACCTCCGCTCACTGGAAGTGCGACGTCTGCGGCAAGCTGTTCAGCGATGCCGAGGGCAATACCGAGACAACGCTGGAGAAGCTGACCATCCCCGCCACCGGCCATGCCTACGGTGAGCCGGTGTGGAAGTGGAACGATGATTTCACCGCCACCGCCACCTTTACCTGCGGCAATGATGCTTCCCATGTGGAGAAGGTCGATGCCACTGTGACCAGCGAGGTTACGGAGGGCAGCTGCGAGGTTGGCGGTACCCGTACCTATACCGCCAAGGTCACCTTTGAGGGCAAGGAGTACACCGACACCAAGACGGAGCCTGTCCCCGCCAAGGGCCACCAGCTGACCGCCGTGGAGGCCGTGCCTGCCACCTGCGAGACCGCCGGCACCTCCGCTCACTGGAAGTGCGAGGTCTGCGGCAAGCTGTTCAGCGATGCCGAGGGCAAGACCGAGACGACGCTGGAGAAGCTGGCTATCCCTGCCACCGGTCATGCCTACGGTGAGCCGGTGTGGAAGTGGAACGATGATTTCACCGCTTCTGCCACCTTTACTTGCGGCA
>OLGF01000984.1_pt1 | contig 32414 bp, 23 predicted proteins | sample 1604971 | NCBI WGS metagenome assembly OLGF01 (sample SAMEA3888902, study PRJEB22519) | human gut metagenome | biome: human gut; feature: human-associated habitat; material: faeces | place: Denmark | collected 2011 | reverse complement strand
TGCCGACAACGGCACAGTAGGGAATCACCGTCCTTCAGGGCGGTGAGGATGTCAATGGCTCAATCCTTCATCCGAACCGGGGAGCTCGTCGAATTCGTGCCCGGGCGCACGATCGACGTTCCGCTTTTCTGGCAGTGTTCGGCCATCCGCTCGGCGCTTCTCATGCGTCTCGGCGACGTCATACGGAAAACGGCCGCGAAAAGACTGCGGCCGATTGTGCAGTGAACAAATGGAGTTTCGCCGTGGTCAGTCCTGCGTCGCTTTTTCTTCGCGGGTGTCGATGTAGCGCATCACTTCGCGCGCCCGCAGGACGCCGACGTAGGGAACCGCGAGCACGAGCGCCGCGCGCAGTTCTTCCTCCCGGTTTCCGAGGCGCAGATTCATTTCGACGAGTTCGTCCGTCGTGTCGGCGTCGGCTCCGAGGGCCGCGCCCACCACGAACCAGATGAGGCCTCGGAGCGGAAGAGACAACACGCCGCGGCTTGCGATGTCGCCGCAGGCAAACCCCTTTAGGGCCGCTTCGTTCAAAATCGTCACGGCCGGAGAGTCGGAAGGCTCAGCCGCGAGACCGAGATGACGAAGAATCTCTTCGCCCGCCTCCATGCGCGTTTCCTCCGTGACGCGCCCCGCATCGGGGAGGGGCAGGGGAAAGCCCGCGAGCGAAAGGGCGCCGTTCACTTCCCGCAGGGCCGCCTGCGCCTTCGGAAAGCCGATCCAGGGCGCCGTGTGGTAGATCGTCTCCTTGATCGACTCGGGCGAGGCCCCCGTGCGAAGCGCCGCGCGCGCATGGGCCGCGATCGTCTCGCGCTCGCCGATCGTGGCGAGGACGGCGAGCGACACGAGGGCCTTTACGGCGTCCGGAAGATTCACCTTGTCCTGAATGTCCCCGAAGACAAAGCGGTCGCGAAGCTTCGCAAAGTCGGGATCGGTTTCGGCATAAACGCGGTCCGTCCCGCCGAAGAGGGTGCGAAGTTTGAGTTTCGAGCGTTCGATGCGGTCGGTCAAGGGCGGTCTCCCTTCGTCATTTCGTTCAAGAAGCGTTCTTCGATTTCGGGCCAGTCGGCAAAGGTGAAGTCGGCCCGGGCGTCTAGTTCTTCGCGTTCGGCGTCGTTGTGGGGTTCGTCGATGATCCCCACGGCTGCGCCCGCGCGGTGCGCGGCGTCGAGCCCGATGAGCGAATCTTCGAGGACGAGCGTTTCCTCGGGGCCAACGCCGAAGCGCCGCATGAGCTGTTCGTGGCATTCGGGCGAAGGCTTGATCGCCTCCACGTCCTCGCGCGTCACGACGGCGTCGAAAAGTTCGTAGAGAATCCCTTCGGCGCGCATCCCTTCGTTTTCGCCCGAATAGATGTCGACGTTGCGGCGCTTCGTCGTCGTGGCGATTGCGGTGAGAATGCCGTGCTTACGCAGGGCCTTCACGAAGCTCACGGCGCCCTTTCGCCAGGCGACGCCCGAGACGAGCATTTCGCGCGCCACTTCGTAGCGCTGGGCATGAAGGTCTTCCTTCGTGACGTTGAGATGCCAGCGGTCGGCGATCGCGCCGCAGTAGAGAACGTAGGCGTCCTTTCGATCGGCCACTTCGCGGAGCACTTCCTTGCGGAAGGCCTCCATTTCCGCGGGATCGGGGGCCGTGCCGCTCGTGCGGCGGACGATTTCCACGTCCACGCGGTCCCACATGTCGAGCGAATCGATGAGGGTTCCGTCCAGGTCGAAAATGACGAGCTTCTTCTCTGCAAACATCTCTACTGCCGTCCAAAGGAAAGACATGAGCTTAGCAGAGGAGGGAGGGAAACGGACGCCTTCCCGGCGGAAATGTGGCGTTCTTGCGCATATTCGGGAAGCGGCCGTTGATTTTTCGGGCCGGCCGATCCTCTTCTCTCTCCAATCCTCCGCCGCTCTGCGATAATGCTCCTTCCTATCGAAACCAACAGTGGAGTTTCTCTTTGACGAACCACGACAAAGACTGGGTCCGCCGCGCACGGTCGATCCTGACGTCCTACTTTCAAGAAGGCGACTGCGAAGGGCTTTGCCAATTCTGGCTCGACTTCCCCGACTTTCCCTATACGGAGCAGGAGGTGGCCCACATCTTCGCCGCCGCGCAGATGAAGAACCATTCCGAGGTGGTGATCAACATCTGGGACCGTCTCGGACAGCCGCTCGAAGGCATGGTCACCGGCGTCGTTCTCTCCGTCGCGCAGCACCTCATCAACCTCGACCGCCACGACGACGCCGTCCGGTGTTGGGAACACGTCGTCAAATGCTACGAAGAGGCCGAATTCGACTTCGAACGGGCTTTCGGCGGCATCCACGAGGCCTTTGAATTCTTCCGCATCGGGCTCGACCTCCATTGGGACGAGGGGAAGGACGCGCTCGATCGTTGGGAACGTCTTCTCGAGAAGCTTCAGGCGACCCGTCACAACGTCGACCGTCTTCACTACGAACTCCTCCAGGGGCTTCGGGGCGACTTCGAGTCGATGTCGCTCTATTCGCCCGACTACCGCGAAAACGAATACGCCGCCCAGACGGAACTTCTCATGAAGTTCGTCCGCGGCTGCGAAGATCTCCCCGTTCACGAGATGGACGACTCGCCCGCTGAAGTGCTCGACGCCGAAGCCGTCTTCCTTCGGGAAAAGTGGCTATCGGGCGACCTCGAAGCGGCGGCGGACCGCGCCCTGAACATCGTCGCGAAGGAAAAGATTCCCGCGTCCGAGCCCTCGTGCGCGCTCGAGTACATGAACGTCATTTGGGAGCCGCCCGTCATTCGGAACGCTCCCGCCGTTCCCTCGCCGCTCGCCGAAACCGCGACCGAACGCGAAGTCCTCGCGGCGCTTTTCGCCTCCTGGGACGGCCAGACCTACCGCAATTTCTTCGAGATCTTCCGAAACGTGAAGTGGGAGGAGATTCCTCCTTACTGCGCCGCCATGGCGGGACTCGCCTGCGCCGTCGCGGTCGAGGAGGACGGACTCAAGAATCCCGAGACGGTGCGTCTCGCCCGCCTTTTCATCAAGCGGCTCCATCTCACGAAGAAGCGAGCCAAGGCCTACGCCGTCTACGGAAAGCTTGCCGACTGGTTCCTTCAGACCTTCATCGATCCCGCCGACATTGAAGAAGTGCTCGAAGCGCGCCGCATCGGCAGGGAGCTTCTCGAGGCTCTCCACGACGGCGAACTCGAGTACGCCGAGCTCACGGACCCCGTCGAAATTCTGCAGTCGATCTGGTCGACGAACTTCTTCCTTCACGCCGACTACGAACCCTTCCAATACCAAGAGGCGATCGATTTGCTCTTTGCGTGCCCCCACGGCATCTGCGCCGAAGAGTCGAACGTGCGCTACCGCGTCGCGCTCGTCGACCGTCTGATCCGCTCGAAGGAAGCGACCGATCAGGATGTCCGAGAGATCTGCGAAGAGGCGGCCGAAGCGATTGATGCGAGCGAGCTCTCGGACGAAGACAAGGACTACTTCTACCGCTGGTTCACGCGCCGTGCGCCAAGCTGCGGGCCCGACGACTTCACGATGGAGCTTCCCGACCAATTCATGATGCTCAATCGTCTCGAGGTCGACAGCATGGCCGTCCAGCAGCTTGCCCGCGCGAACGACATGGAAGTTCTCGACTGGCTTTCCGTGCGCACGGGCGTGCGCGCGGGGCTTCTGCGCCGTCGCGCCGACACGGGCGAGCGGTGGGTCGTCGTGGCGCACGGCTTTGCGACGAACCATCCGCAGTACAGTACCCGCTATCTTCTGCGGCTCGGCGAGACGGCTGACACCTTCGGGGCGTTTGCGACGCAAAAGTCCCTCGTCGCCGTCATCGAGAAGCTTGTGCTCCCGGAACTTCGAAGCGAATTCACCGCACCCGATCCGGTGCCGGGAGCCGTATATTCCCTGCGGCATTTTGCCGACGACGGGTTCGACAAATGGATTCCGGGCTATGACTACGCGGGTTACGTCTGCACCGTTCCGCGCGGATTCCAGCACCCCGCCGTCCTCTTCAGAGCGGGGCGGGACGAGCTTCTCGACGAAGAGGCGTACAACAAACTCTCCGAAGAGGAGCAGAGCCAGGTACTCGGTCGTGCGTATCTGGAAGTCATCCCGCTTCTTCCCAAAGAACTCGTCCGCTTCGAACGGGGCATTCGCGTTGAGGACTTCTTCGCGATGCACCCCGACAAGAACTTTGCCTTCTTCGCCAAGGAGGAAGAGAAGCCCGTGCCGCAACCTCCCGTCATGAGGCCGACCGCCAAGCGATCCACGAGCCTGCGGGCCGTTCGAAAGCCTACCAGGCCTTCCTGACGGGCGGCAACCCAGGGACTTCGGCCGGGCCTCGCGCCCGGCCTTTTTGCGACCGCGGAAGGCAAGACAAAGGGGGCGGGGCGGCGAGTTGCATTTGAGAACCCGCACGGGAATGAAATGACGAGTTCTCCGGGCCCCACGCCGCCTACCCGGCTACTCCTTCGGCGAAACCGACGGATCCGATCGACCTATGTCCGTTGACGGATCCTAGTCTTTGCCCGGCTTTGGTATTCTCATTTCGTCCTTGAACCCCTTTCCGTGGAAGGAGCCTTTTCATGTCCGTCCGCCTCAAGAACCGCAGTCTTCTTTCGCTCGTGCACCATACGCCCGAGGAGGTCGACCATCTCGTCCGCCTTGCGGTCGAACTCAAGGAAGCCAAGCGCCTGGGCCAAGAAAGACAGTGCCTGCAGGGGAAAAACATCGCCCTCATTTTCGAAAAACCTTCCACGCGCACGCGAGCGGCCTTCGAAGTGGCGGCGCACGACCAAGGCGCGCATACGACGCTCTTCGATCCGCAGACGTCGCATTTCGGTCTCAAAGAGAGCGTCCGGGATTCCGCGCGCGTACTCGGACGGATGTTCAACGCGATCGAATACCGCGGAGCCTCGCAGAAGACGGTGGAGGAACTCGCCGCCTACGCGGGCGTTCCCGTTTTCAACGGCCTCACCGACGAGTGGCACCCGACCCAGATGCTCGCCGACCTCATGACGATGCGGGAGGCGAGCGGCAAGCCTTGGCGGGACATCCGCTTCGCGTACCTCGGCGACGCCCGCAACAACATGGGCCATTCCCTCCTGATGGCGGGCGCGAAGATGGGGATGGACGTGCGCATCGGCGCGCCGAAAAGCTGCCTCCCCCGGCGCGAAGTCGTCGATCTGGCCCTCGAGACGGCGAAGACCTCGGGCGCGAAGGTGACGGTCACGGAGGATCCTTTGGAGGCCGTGAAGGGATGCGACTTTCTTCACACGGACGTCTGGGTGTCCATGGGCGAACCCGTCGACGTCTGGAACGAGCGCATCCGGGCGCTTCTTCCTTATCAGGTGAACGCCGGGCTCGTCGCCGCGGCCGAAAATCCCGAGGTCCGGTTCATGCACTGCCTTCCCGCCTTTCACAACGTCGAGACGAAGGTCGCCCGGGAGATCGTCGAGCGTCATCCGAATCTCGTCGACGGCCTCGAGGTGACGGAAGAGGTCTTCGAGTCGCCTCGCTCGATCGTATTCGAGCAGGCGGAAAACCGCATGCACACCATCAAGGCCCTGCTCGTGGCGACGCTTGCCTGAGAAAACGACGGGGAAAGGGGACTTCGCCCCTGCGTCCGCAGATCGCCTCCGCGAGCGTGCATTCGTGGCGAATGCGCAACAATTTTCGGGGTTGCGTTCGGACGGTCGATTCTCGGTCGGTAGACCGCGGCAGTAGGGCGGGTTTCCGAAACGGACCGCAGTCCTGCCGCGAAGCGCCGGCGGATTCCGGCCGGTGACGAAATCCCGCGATGTCTCTGGGAATTCGGCCGTGCCATAATGATTCCTCCACTCGCCGCTATCCCGAGGAGCAGACCGTGAAGAAACAAAACAACAATTGGGTTCGTCATGCCCGTGCGATTCTGAACGAGTATATTCTGAACGGCGACTTTGAAGCCATACGTCACTTTTGGCGTGATTTTCCCGATTTCCCCTACAACCAAAAGGAAGTCAACGTCATTTTCGCCGTTGCGAAGTTGGAATTCGATTCGTACGTGATCCTCGACATCTGGGACCGATTGGGGAGAAACCCTTCGGCGCTCAAACCGACGGCGCTCCTCTGCGTGGCGAGGCACCTGATCGTCATGGATCGTGAGGATGAGGCCCTTCTTTGCTGGAAGTTCTTTGCCGATCGCTACGAAAAACAGGGTTGCCGCTACGACAAGAACTTCGAAGAGCCGGAGGAGGCCGTCGAGTTTTTCCGACTCGGACTCGAGCTCGCGCAGGCGGAGGATGCGGACATGTTCCGTCGGTGTGCGCGCCTTCTCGACGGTTTCAAAGCCTCGGCAAACATTCGCGATCAGATCCGTTACCACGTTCTGATCGGCTTGAGCGGCGATTTCGTCGAAATCTCCCGCCGTCACCCCGACCGTCGCGAGAAGGAATGCGCGGCGGAGGTGGAAACCTACGTGAATTTCATCCGCAGCTGCGAAGATCTTTCCGTTTCCGCACTCGACGACGCGCCCTTTGCTGTGCCCGACACCGAAGCGCTGTTCCTGCGTGAAAAATGGCTCTCGGGCGACGTCGACGGCGCCGTGGAGCGTGCGGTGCGCTTCATGTCGCCCTACAAGTGTCCCAACAAGGAACCCTCCAACGTTCTCGAATACCTGGACGTGATCTGGGTGCCGCCGGTCATCCGCAACCCGCCCGCCGTTTCCGAACCGCTCGCGAAGACGCCGAGCGAGCGCGAAGTGCTCACGGCGCTCCTTTCCTCGTGGGACGGGCAGACCTACCGCAATTTCCTTGAGACGTTCAAGAACGTCAAGTGGGAAGGGATTCCGCCCTATTGCTGCGCGATGGTCGCTTTGGCCGCGGTCGTGGCGGTGAGGGAGGACGGGCTCGGAAATCCCGAGACGGTCCGGACCGCCCGCCATTTCATCGACTGTCTGCGGCTCAATAGAAAGCGCGCGAAGGCGTACGCCGTCTACGGCAAACTCGCCGCCTGGTTCCTCGACAACTTCGTCGAGCCCGCCGACGTCGACGACGTGCTCGCAAAACGCGCCGCCGGCATGGCGCTTCTCAAGGAATTGAGCGACGGCGACCTGGCCGAAGCCGAAATCGCCGTGCCCGTGGAAATTCTGAATTCCTTCTGGTCGACGCTTCTCACGCTTCACTACGACTGCGAACCTTTCCGTTTCGAAGAGGCGAAGGAAGTCTTCTTCCTTTGTTCGCCCGATCTGCTCGATCGCGAATCCAACATCCGGCACCGCATCGTCCTCGCGGACAAGCTGATCCGCGCCAAGGAAGCGAAAGACAGCGACGTGCGCGAGATCTGCGAAACGCTCCTCGACGCGATCCAAGGGAGCAATATTCCGGACATTCAAATCGAATTCTTTGAAAACTGGCTCCCGCGCCGCGCACCGAGTTGCGATCCGGACGACTTCCATCTGGAACCCGAGGAACGCGAAGAGATCGACGAGGCACTCGAGGCCGACTGCCGGAACCTGGAACGGCTCGCACACTGGAACGAATGCGAAGTCGTCGACTGGTTCACGATCCGCGACGGGTTTCGGGCGGCACTGCTTCGCCGCAGGAACGATACGGGCGAACGCTGGGTCGCGACCGCTCACGGTTTTCCCACGCAGTCTCCGGTCTTCGGCGTGCGCTATCTGGTGCGCATCGGCGAAACGGTCGATTCCTTCCGAGACCTCACCTTGAAGAAGGCCGTCACGGCGCTCTTGAAGAAGCTCGTCCTTCCCGAAATCCGAAGCGACTTCAATCCGCCGGACCAGAAGCCCGTCTCACTCTTTTCGTTGGAGCATTTCGCGGACGACGGGTTCGACAAATGGATCCAAGGCTACGATTACTCGGGTTACGTCGGCATTTGGCCGCGCGACTTCGAGCACGCCGCCGTTGTTTTCGACGGGGAGAAGGAATATCCCTTTACGGAGGAGGTCTTTGACGACCTCTCCGCCCGAGCGGATGAATGGTATGCGCGCGGACTTCTCGAGATCATTCCGCTCCTTCCCGAAGAAATCGAGCTCTTTGAGCGCAGCATCTCGCCCGAGGACTTCTTCGCCCTGCACCCGGACAAAAGGTTCGAAGCCTTTGCCGAAGAGCCCGTGAAACCCGCCGCAAGGAGGGCGGCTCCCGCGTCGGGCACGTCGGGCGCACGGTCGCCGAGCCTGCGGGCCGTCCGCAAGCCCGCGCGACGCTGAGGAGAACCGAGAAACCCCGTCGTGTAACCCCGGAGGGGTTTCGTCTCTTTGAGCGCAACCACCACGGTTTCGCCATGGGAAACATTGTCCGTTCCTCGGTGAATACCGCCGTCCGGAGTCCTTTTGCTCCATGCCGGGAGCCGACAATGGGGGTGTAGGGAAACACGCCGAAGAGAGAGGCGCGAACCTCGCACGGGCGTCGCCGAACGGGGGTCGGACGGAAGGCATCCGAAAGAGAACGGCGACGCTCGGGCGGGCACCCAAAGAGAAAGGGCGCCCGATACCGATCGAACGCCCCCTTGTCTTATTTAAGCCCCGTTCGGGGCTTTATCTTTTACGGGTTCAGAGCACGCCCTTGTCAAAGACCGCGCGCCATTCCGTAAAGGCGAAGAGCCCTTCCGGACCGCCTTCGCGGCCGAGACCGCTCGCCTTCATGCCGCCGAAGGGCGCCGTGATGTCGCGCGGACCGTCGTTGACGTAGACGTTCCCGGTGCGGATGCGCTTGGCCATGGCGACGGCTTCGTCCTTCTTGCCCCAGACCGCGGCGTTGAGGCCGTAGACCGTGTCGTTGGCGATCGCAGCCGCTTCGTCGAGCGTCTTGTAGGTGAGAACGCAGAGAACCGGGCCGAAGATTTCCTCGCGGGCGATCCGCATGTCGTTTTTCACGTTCGTGAAGATCGCGGGTTCGATGAAGTACCCGGTCTCGGGCTCTTCGGGAGGAACGGCGCCCGCCAAGAGCGTCGCGCCTTCTTCGAGGCCGAGCTCAAGGTAGGAGCGGACCTTGCGGTACTGCGCAAGGGACGAGAGCGGGCCCACGGCCGTCTTCGTGTCCGTCGGATCACCGGTGCGGTAGTTCGGGATCTGACGAAGGAGTTCCTTCGTGATTCGGTCGAACTCGGCTTCCGGAACGAGGAGGCGCGAGAGCGCCGTGCAGGTCTGGCCCGCGTTGAGGAAGATCGAATCGAAGAGCTTCTTCACGGCGGGTTCGAGATTTTCGATACCCGGAAGAAACACGAAGGGCGACTTGCCGCCCAATTCCAGATGCGGACGCTTGAGCGAGGCGAGACCCTTTTGGCCCAGCATGGAGCCGACCGTCGTGGATCCCGTAAAGCTCACCATGTCGACGTCGGGATGCGTGGCGAGGCGGTCGCCGAGGCTTCGGCCGCGGCCCGAAACCAAGTTGAAGACGCCCGGCGGGAGGCCCGCCGCCTCGAAGGCTTCGGCAAGGAAGTAGGCTGTGAGCGGCGTGTGCTGGCTCGCCTTCAGAACGCAGGTGTTCCCCATCAGAAGGGCGGGCGGCACCTTCTGCACGACCTGACCCAGAGGATAGTTCCAAGGGGTGATGCAGGCGACGACGCCGACCGGTTCGCGCGTGCAGGTGGACTCGGGGAAGTCGTAGTGGTCGGGGAGCTTCTCGGCCAGGTCCGTAAAAGACACGATGCGGGCGATCGGGTAGTTCACGTGGAGGTTGCGCGTAAAGGTGACCGGAGCGCCGAGCTCCTTCACTTCCAATTCCGTGATTTCGTCGGCGCGGGCCTTCAGATAGTCGATCACGCGGCGCATGAGCGCGACGCGTTCGGCCATCGGAACCTTTTCCCAGGCGGGCTGCGCCGCCTTGGCGGCCGCGACGGCGCGGTCGACGTCTTCAATCGTGCCGTCGGGCACGGTTGCGAAGATTTCCCGCGTCGCGGGATTTTCGACTTTGATCTTGGCGTCGCCCGTCGACGGCGTCCACTTTCCGTTGATGAAGTGACAATCGAAACGATGGGTCATAAACATTCTCCTTTCGGTTCGAATCGCGCCGCTGGTGGTTCAGGCGGCGAAGGTCCTCACGCCCTCGGCAAAGCGCCGGAGGATTTCTTCGAGACGTTCGGGCTGCGTCGCGGGATTGAGGCGGATCCACGCGCGGCCGTTTCCGCGGAACTGGCTTCCGGGCGAGACGACGAGTCCCGTCGTCTTGTGAATGTGTTCGACCAGCTTGTCGGCGTCGTCCGTCACGGCGGAGCAGTCGATCCAGACGAGGTAGGTCGCTTCGCGGTGCGTGACGTGGAGCTGCGGCAGTTCCTTATGCAGGAAGGAAACGACGCGCTCCTTGTTGCGCGCGAGCACTTCCCGGACCTCTTCGACCCAGGCTTCGCCCTTGCCGTAGGCAGCTTCGGTCGCTTCGATCGCGATGGCGCTCGGGAAGCCGACCTGGTCGCGGTCGAGGCCCCAGAAGACGCGGCCGCGCAAACCTTCGTTCGGAACGATGACAAACGACGTGTTGATGCCCGGAATGTTGAAGGTCTTTGAAGGAGAGACCGTCACGATCGCGTTTTGCGCACATTCTTCGTTCACGGAGGCGAAAGGCGTGTAGACCGATCCCGGATCCGTGAGGTCGCAGTGAATTTCGTCCGACACGACGGGAACGCCGTACTTGGCGGCGAGGCGACCGATTTCCGCAAGCTCTTCGCGCGTCCAGAGTTCGCCCGTCGGGTTGTGCGGATTGCAGAGAAGAAGCAGGGTGGTCGCGGGTTCTTTGAGGGCCGCTTCCAAGGCTTCCGGATCGAAGCGGTAGGCGCCGTTTTCAAAGTGAAGCGGCGCTTCGCGAACCACGCGGCCGTTCCATTCGATCGCGTGGAAGAAGCAGTGGTAGACCGGCGTCATCACGACGACGCCGTCGCCCGGCGCCGTGAGGCTCTTCACGATCGAATGAATCGCGGGCATCACGCCCGTCGCGAAGTGCATCCACTCGTGTTTCATCGTCCAGCCGTAGCGGCGGGACCACCAGGCGGAGACCGTGTCGAGGAGCGATTCGGGAATCCAGGAGTAGCCGAAGATCCCTTTGCCGACCTTTTCCATCACCGCTTCGGTAATGGCGGGCGCCGTCCGGAAGTCCATGTCGGCCACCCAGGCGGGCAGTTCTTTTTCCGGTCCCTTCCACTTCATCGAATTCGTGCCGCGGCGCTCGGTGAGCGTCGTGAAGTCGTATTGCATCGACAGCCTCCTTTCCTCTTGCATTCTGTGTTGGTGACGAGCCCCGAACATGGCCGCCCGTAATGGATTGAGTGTAGCGCCGCAAGACACTCTGCAGTTGCACGGTTATTCCTTTTCCAATCGCAAAAATTCGTAAAGTCGAGTCAACCAACCAACATCTTTCCCGCTTTCTTGCGCTACCCCTCGTTTCCGTGAGGTTGCCAGGGAGAGGCCCTTTTCCAACCGATCCGGGAAACCGCACAACCAATCCAAATCCGATCAGCGATAATTTCAAGCGGTAGAGACTAAATGGGAGTATCGTCTTCTACGCTATTCCTTTTAGGGAAACGCTTGTTGCCAAGGACGGCTCAAAAGCCATAAAGTTGTCTAGTGGCCGTTGATCACGTTTCACATTCACACGCACCAAAAGGAGATACAGCCATGCGAATTTCCGCCCGCAATTGCCTCGAAGGCAAGATCGTCGCCATCAAGGAAGGTACCGTCACCGCGGAAGTGACCATTGAAACGGCGGCCGGCGAGAAAATCGTTTCTTCGATCACGACGAATTCCGCCCAGAACCTCGGCCTGAAGGTTGGTGACAAGGCTTACGCCGTCATCAAGGCTTCGAGCGTGATGGTCGCCGTCGACTGATCCCGATTCCTTCCAAAAGCGAGGGGCACGAACCGAATGGGGTTCGTGCCCTTCGTCATTTTCGGGGGCGAGCATATCGATAAACGTTACCGATTCCAAAAATCGCCCCGAAGTCTCCGAACGATCGGCATAATTAAGGTTCCTTCTTGACCAGAGTCGGGGGCCGCCTCGACCTCCTCGTACATCACTTCGAAAAGTCCATGACCATTGTTGCGCAACAGTTCAACGTACGCTCCGAGAAGATTCTTTTCCTTGCCATGGCGATGCTCCGCTTCGCCGCGAAGTACCCGAGAAAGGTAGGGGACAACGGCATTCCCGTTCCCTGGCGCACCGGGTTCGCGCTCTTCGGGCCGCTCACCGTGGCGAAAACGATCCGCTCGCTTCGCGGCGTCTGGGCCTTGCCGTACGGTCTTAAGGACGATTCCCTGGAACTGAGCCTCTTTACGCGCCAGTACAAGCAGCCGGGCTTCTGGATTCCCGAAGACAAGCGGGAAGAGTTCGGCGAGATGGACGAGAAGGAAATCTATGAGTGGGAGCAGATTTCGCTCATGCCCAATCCGGAACTTCTTGCCGCCTGGGTCGGAAAGCTCCGTTCGGACGAGCTGACGCCGCTCGAGCTTTCGTTCTTCTTCGGAAACGAACGTAAGGTCTGGACCGCCTACGAACTTACGCGCGAAGAATTCGAAGGGAAGCTCTCCCGCAAGACGATGGAAGAGATCCACGAGCTCTGGATCGAGCGCAGCAGTTCCTATTACTGACGTCGAGTTCCTAATTCATCTGACTACGGGCCGCGATTCCCACGAGGGCGCGGCCTTTCTTTAGCCTACAAATGGAAAGATTCTGACGGGCGTTTGAAACAAGCAAATCAATTGCAATGCAATTGATTCAAAGAGAAAGAAAAATCAAAGGGAAGGGCGGTTGTCTCGAAATGGAACGTGAAAGCTGCCTGAGTCACAAAGTCAGGTTCGATAAGACGCAGCCGTTGCCCAGGCCCAGGCCGATGCCGGACAGGACCTCAAGAAGTTCCGCCGCAGGGATGCTTCCAGAGGTTGTCCGTTGTAGCGCGGACAACACGGCAACCGGCGATGTGCGGCGGGACGACGTGGCGCGGTGGCCGAGACGGCGTACGAACGAGCATCGACGCAAACCAAGGCATACAAACGGCGGGCTCATCCGGACGCTCGAAGCTGTTCAGGCCGGAACGTCGGAACATGGAACCGAAGCTCCAAAGGGTTCTTTGGGGTCGCTGAAGAAGTCCACACGTCTCGGTGGAGTGAAAACAAAAGGAAATCCGAACCGGGAAGAAAGGTTTCGGTCGAAAGAAACAGAGGTCGCGGCCAGATGAAGAAGACGCTAACGACGCAGAGCACGTTGGAGAACCGGAAGCCTCGAAGAACGAACCGATGAAGTCAAAGGAAGTGGGTTTCAGCACACGAACGGTCAAAGTTCCGGTTCAGAAGCCTTCAAACAAGTTGCGTCGGATCGGATTCCGAAATTCAAGCGCATTTTGCCTTTCAAACTCCATATTCTTCATAACTGCTATTATGTTGAATTAAATTTTCAGCGTTTTTGCCTTTGGCGGGTTCCGGATTCTTTTCCGGCTTCATTCAGAATCCGTCGATCGTCAACCGACTTTTGAGCGTCGCAGGCAGCGGCCGCAGCACGACCGGCATCGCCGCCAACCTTTCGTGCAGTTTTCTGCGCTCCACCGACGGTCTCCAATCGAAGAGCAACGTCTCAAACGGTTTCCAGAGCGCCACCCAACCCAACACCAGAAACCCTTCCGAGATCGTGTTCGTAAGCGTCGGATGTTCGGGAAAATCCGCGAGAACGCCGATGATCTGGCAGACGAGCATAAAGGCAAAGCCCCACGCCAAGGCGGACAACGAAGCCCCCATGGCGCGTTTTTCTTCTCGTTTGAGTTTCGCGAGCCGAACGCTTCCGTAGATATTCAGCACCTTGTTGAGATTTTGCTCGAACCCCGGCTGAATTTGCTCCATCGGCAGATACACGACGATCCGCGCCTCTTCGTCTTTCGGAACCAGCTGCGCAACGTCCTCGAGATATTCGAGTACCTCAGCGTTGAGTCTGCGGTACGGCAGCGGCAACGGAATCGTAGTGCCGCTCGCCTCCGAGACCGTTTCGAGAACCAACGGCAGTTCCCACACGCCGTCCGCACCGGTTTTGGGTCCGTAGAACGATGCGTAAATCTCTTCGTTGAAATCGCCCTCGCGCTGGAACATCGCCCTCTCCTTCTTCTCAAGAACTTTAATAAGCCAATACGTTATTAAAGATTTCATTCGATTTCTTTAATAACGGCCGTATGGATCGTTTCCGACGCAGATCAGCAGCCAGCACGGGCGCCCTGCTTCGCCGAGCGTCTCTCTACGTAGGGGTCGACACGTCGGCGACCCACGTGGCGGCGGCCGTCGGCATCAAGACGATCGCGCTCTTCGGTCCGGGTTTGATTTCGCGTTGGCGACCGGCTTCGAACCGAGGACATCGTAGATACAGCGACATCGCGGTGTTGCAGCGCTCGAATTGCGTGACGATCCTGAAAAATCTCTCCATGGCCGACTGTCGTCAGTGTCGGCGCGGACATCTCACGCGATGCCCGCGATCGGCCGACGCCTCGTTGGCGTTGTGCCTTCAGACCTTCTCGACAGACGTCGTCGTCAACGAGGTTCATCGGCAGCTTGAGTGCGCCACAACCAACCAAGCTGCGGATTCCGTCGCCGCATAAGGAGGCCGCACTTCGCAGAGGGTTTCCGAGCGGGATCTTAAAGAATAAAGCTGCGCCGTCCCTTTCATTCCTGGCGGTCGCGTCCAAAAGAAGGCGTCCGCTCTCCTTGGCCGAAACCTCCGAGAACGAACGCCTCCGGTGTCTCGGATGCAAAGCATTCCGAGGACCTCACCAACCGTCATTCTCCCGCGTTTTTTCAACCGATGCAAATGATTGTCGATTGTGCATCTCAATGAATCCGATAGATCTCGGATCCGCTTCTGTGCGTCAATATCTGACGCACCATCCGATTACGATCTTCTTACCGACAAGCAAGGAGATCACAAAAATGGCTGCGACTCGAAAGACACCAACGTTCAAGGATCCGTATTCTCCCCTCATTGAAACGTGGATTGCACGTCTGCTCATCCGAAACGGATTGTGGCGCCAGATCAAACTTCGCAACTGCATGGTGACCGAAGACATCACGACCTCCGTCGTCGTCCGTTCTCTCGTCTTGAACATCACCGAAGTCTTTTCCGACCGCAAGGCCAAGGCCTTTCTGAAAGACGGCTCCGCCCCGTCGTTTCGAAAGTTCGTCGAAGAGTTCTTTCACTGCGATGAAGAAGACGCCCGGGAGTACATCAAGGGCTCGCGTTCGGCCGGCGCCTGGATCCGAGACGATGACGGTTCGGAAGCCGAAATCGTTCCCCCGCTCGCCCAATCCGAGCGCGGCGAGTTTCTCAAGGCCTTTCTCCATGACCACCGGCAGTACCTGGAATCCGGACAAATCCTCTTCAACCAAAGCAGAGTCGACAATCTGGGAAACTTCTGGCTCAAACTTCACGGACGCGGAACGCCCAAGGCCCTGACCGATTGGCTTGCCCGACTCGAACGCGACTACGGGAACACCCCGGAAACCCGTTTCGAAAAGGCGTTTCCGTCCTTCCTGCACAAGAACTTTTCCGTCGTCTCCGAAGCCTTTCTGCTCTCGCCCCTGATGGTGGAGGCGATTGCCTTTCTTCATCTTGCCGAAAAGTCGGAGGCGCTGCAGGCGGTGCTTGATCTCGACAACTCCTGTTATAAGACCTACTCACAGGGACTCGACACGATCGCCTGCGCACTCGACGTCAAACGTTCCGAAGTCGAAGCCCTCTTTGCGGACGACGGTCCGCTCGTCGCATCGGGACTCATTCTCTGCGTGACGGAGAGCGACCGCATCACCTTCGACTTTCTTGAGTTTAGCGGCTGCATTCCGTGGAATCGCTTCTTTGAACGAGAGCTCTCCGAAGAGGCGATCTTCGGCGATCTCGTCCGCGCGGCTCCGATGAGTGAACTCGGGAAAAAGGACTTTCGCCACCTTCCGCTCGTGGAAAGCACGCTGTTGCCGTACCTGCGCACCGCACTCGAAGAGAAGCGTACGGGCGTGAACGTTCTTCTCTACGGGCCGCCCGGGACGGGGAAGACGGAACTCTCGCGTCTCGTTGCGGATGAACTGGACGCCCATCTCTATGAAATCCAAACCGATGCGGACGAGGGACGTCTCAATTCCTGGCGCACCGCCTCCGTCTACCTGAAACGCAGCGGTCGTACGCTCCTCGCGCTCGACGAGGCGGAGGACGCCTTTTCGGAACGCATGTCCGCGCGCAGGGGCGATTCGGACAAATTCGTCAGCGTTTCGTACGGGAAACGCAAGGGCCGTCTGCACCATTGGCTCGAAACCTGTCCGGTGCCGACCTTCTGGATCACGAATTCGATTGACGAAATCGATCCCGCCACCGTCCGCCGCTTCGACATCGTGCTTGAAATGACCGGCCCCGACATGGAAGGCCGTCGCCGCTTCATACGGGACATGACGGCGCTTCGTCTGACGGACGAAGCGGAGGAACGGCTCGTGCAGACGAGTGCGCTTACGCCGGGCGTCCTGGCCCGCGTCACCCGCGTCGTGGACACGGTGGGACCGAGGGGCGGGAAGTCGTCCGACGAAATGGTTCTCTCGCTCGTTTCCGAGACGTTGCGCGCTCAGCGCTTCGGCGACGTGGCGCCGAGCATCGGCATTCTGCCGGAAGTCTACGATCCGACCCTCATCACGTCCGAAATCCGTCCCGACGAACTCGTAAAGGGCATCGAAGGTGCGGGGTCCGCACGGCTTTGCCTCTACGGACCGCCCGGGACCGGAAAGACCGCCTTCGCCATGTGGGTTGCGCGGGAACTCGGACGTCCGCTTCTTCGCCGCACCTACGGGGATCTTGCGAGCTGCTGGGTGGGCGAAACGGAACAAAACATCGCGAAGGTCTTTCGGGAAGCGAAACGCGACAAAGCCGTTCTTTTGATCGACGAGGCGGATTCGTTCTTCCGCTCGCGCGAGATGAGCACCCGTTCTTGGGAAACGACGCAGGTGAACGAAATGCTCGCGCGTCTCGAGGATTTCGACGGCGTCTTTTTCGCGACGACGAACCTGATGCGCGACTTCGACGAAGCGGCCATGCGGCGCTTCGACTGGAAGGTTTCCTTCGGATTCCTTCTCCCCGAAGCCCGTCTGACGCTTGCGAAGCGCTACGCCGAGAAGTTCCGGCTTCCGTGGACGAAGAGCGCCGAAGCGCTTCTGGCGACGCTTGATAAGCTGACCCCCGGAGATTATTGCGCCGTCGCCCGCCAGGCGCGCTTCCGTCCGCTTAGCGACGCCGATGACCTGGTGGTGCGGCTCAAGGCCGAGGAAGAAGTGAAGACCGTCAACGGTCCCAGGAATACGATCGGTTTTGCCTGAACTGTGACGTCCCGAAGAGGTGTCCTCAAGGATCCTCTTTCCATGGTCCTTCGCCTTTCCTTCCGACAAGGTCGGGCGGGAAGGCGTCAGTCGATTGTCGGCAAAGTCGGGAGGCTTTCCGGCACGTCCCTCTCGAAACCCAATCCCGGAAGGACGGGCTCGATCATCGGACTCGACGCCCGATGGACCGACCGCTTTCCCTTTGCCGCTTCAGGGGGCGTTTCCTCGGGAAGCTCAAAAAGCGTCGCCTGCACCGAGGCAGACTCGAAAGGTACGACGCAAAGTTCAGCAGCCTCGGTGCACACCGCCGGCGCCGGGTGACCGCACGCCGCCGGCCCCCCTGTTTCCTCCCCGGGACGCTGCGGCAAGACGAAAGAAAAGTCTGCGAGCGGCGCAAGATCGTATCAAGCCGGGCGAAGGCGCTGAAAAGGCGCCCCTTGAAGTCTCCATGACGAGAAGGGATTTTCGTCGGGAAAGCGCACGGAAGACGCCGCAACTTCCATCTTGGCGAAAGCGCCCGGTGCCTCCGTCTTCTCAAGATCCGACGCCGATTCGCTTTGGTCCGCGCGGGCTGCAGTTTCTTCTTTTTCCTTTACGACCATGAAAATCTCCGACATTTTGCGGATTCACCCCCCAACGGGACATCCTAGCACGAGGATGCGACAGAAACGGTCGCCCAAAAACGACGACTCGCGTCGGCGACTCTTGAAATTCGGCAAAACGACCCCATATTTCTCCTTGTCATAGATGAAGGACGACGTGTCGTCCGATGAGGAGTAACAAACGAAAATGGCTGCCGAAGTCCATGGTTTTCAGACGGAAGTTTCGAAACTTCTGAAGCTTTTGGCCAATTCTCTTTATTCCAACAAGGAAGTGTTCCTGCGCGAGCTCGTCTCGAACGCTTCCGACGCGATCGACAAGCTGCGCTTTCTCGCCCTTACGAATCCGGACCTGACGAAGGACGATCCGGTCCTCCAAATCCGCGTGAAGGCCGACAAAGAAGCGGGGACGCTCACGGTGTCGGACAACGGCATCGGCATGACGCTTGAAGAGGCGAACCAGCACCTCGGCACGATCGCGAAGTCCGGCACCGAAGAGTTCCTCTCGAAGCTCTCGGGCGACGCCGCCAAGGACAGTCAGTTGATCGGTCAGTTCGGCGTGGGCTTTTACTCGGCCTTCGTCGTGGCCGACCGCGTCACGGTCGTGAGCCGCAGCGCGACGGCGGGCGCCGACGAAGCCGTCCGCTGGACGTCCGACGGCAACGGCACCTTTGAGTCCGAACCCGCCCACCGCGACGCGCGCGGCACCGACGTGATCCTGCACCTTAAGGACGAAGACAAGTCCTTCCTTGACGAGTGGACTCTTCGCAGCACGATCACGAAGTATTCCGACCACATCGCAACGCCGGTCTATCTCTGGACGAAGGCGCCCGAACCCGCCGACAAAAAGGAGAACGAAGTCGTCCCCGAAGGCGAATGGTCGCAGGTGAACGACGCCAAGGCCCTCTGGACGTTGGCCCCGAAGGACGTGACGGAAGAACAGTACAAGGCCTTCTACAAGCACCTTGCCCACGACTACTCGGATCCGCTCGCCTGGGCCCACAACCGCGTGGAAGGCGACCTCGAATACACGTCGCTTCTCTACCTCCCCTCGGAAGCGCCGTGGGATCTTTACAGCCGCGACCATCAGCAGGGTTTGAAGCTCTTCGTGCAGCGTGTCTTCATCATGGAAAAGGCGGACGCCTTCCTTCCGAACTACCTGCGCTTCGTTCGCGGTCTGATCGATACGAACGACCTGCCGCTCAACGTCTCGCGTGAACTTCTGCAGGAAAGCCGCGTCGTCTCGAAGTTGAAGCGTGCCGTGACGAAGCGTTCTCTCGACATGATCGAAAAACTCGCGGAAGACGGCGAAAAGTACCGCACCTTCTGGACGCAGTTCGGTCGCGTTCTGAAGGAAGGCGTCGTCGAAGACGCCTCGAACCGCGAAAAGATCGTGAAGCTTCTTCGTTTTGCCACGACGAAGGAACTCGGCACCGCCGAGGAGCCGGGGCTCGTCTCGCTTGCCGACTACGTCAAGCGCATGCCCGAAGGTCAGAAGAAGATCTACTACCTGATCGCCGGCAACCGCGACGGCGCGGTCAACTCGCCCTACCTTGAAGCTCTGAAGAAGAAGGACGTCGAAGTCATTCTCCTTTGGGACCGCATCGACGAGTGGATGATGTCGGAACTGCGCGAATTCGAGGGCCACGGCTTCGTGAGCGCGACCGCCGCCGACCTCGAACTCGGCGACCTCGCCGACAATGAAGAGGAAAAGGCCAAGGAAGAAGCCGCCAAGGAAGCGGCCGACGACGTGGCTCGCCTCAAGAAGGTCCTCGGCGACAAAGTGAAGGACGTGCGCGTTTCGAACCGTTTGGTCGACAGCCCCTCCTGCGTCGTTGGCGATGCCGACCAGATGATGACGCCGCAGATGCGCCGCATGCTGGAGGCCGCCGGCCACGCTCTGCCCGAAGACAGCTACACGCTCGAAATCAATCCGCAGCATCCGCTCATCAAGCGGGCCTTTGCGGAAAAGGACGAAGCCCGTTTCGCCTCCTGGGCCGAAGTGATCTTTGACCAGGCGCTCCTTGCCGACCAGGGCACCCTGAAGGACCCGGCCGGGTTCGTGAAGCGCCTCAATGCGCTCCTCGTCGGCTGATCCTCCGAATCGCCCTCATCGAAAGCCCGGTCCCCGAAGGCCGGGCTTTCGCGTCTCTACGCAAATCGCCCTATTCCGAAAAAGAACGACACGTGCTAACTTATCTGTCATGATGACGAACACGATCACACGCCCCGTTTGCGGTTATTACTATTACCCTCTCTTCCAATAGAGCGGGTTGGACGCGTTCGTCCCCAAAGATTCGAAACCGACCCGCGACTTGAGCGGGTTTTTCATTTTTTGGGATCTGCGAAAAGTCGCGCAAGTCCTTCGATTCCCAATCCGGCCTCCTTCGGGAAGCCTCCATCGACCAGGAACCAGATCATGACGCACGACTTTCCTTCCTCTCTTTCTTCCTTCGCCTTTACGCGCCGCCGCTTTGCCGCTCTCTGCTGCGCCGCGCTCGTTACGGGCCTCCCCGCAGGCTGCGACAAGCAAGCGACCCCCGCCGCTTCGAGCGCCGCCGGCGCCGCCGACAAAATCCCCGTGGGGATTTGCGAACTCGTCGAACACGAAGCGCTCGATTTGTCCGTGAAGGGCTTTCTCGACGAACTCGCCGCCCGCGGCTTCAAGGACGGCGAGAAAATCGCTGTCGACCGTCAAAACGCCCAGGGCGATCAGGCGACTCTGCAGAACATCGGTGCGCGCTTCCTCTCCGAAAAGGCGCAACTCATTTTCGCCGTCTCCACGCCCGCCACGCAGGCGATGGCGCGGGCGACCCGCGACATTCCGATCGTCGCGACGGCCGTGACGAGCTTTGAAGCGGCCAAGGTGGTGAAGAGCAACGACAAGCCCGGCACGAACGTTACGGGCGTCTCGAACATCGGTCCGATCGCGCGTCAACTCGACCTCTTCCTCGCCCTCGCTCCCGACGCCAAGACCGTGGGCGTCCTCTTCAACGCGGGCGAAGTGAATTCCGCCTTCCAGGTCGAAATCTTCAAGAAGGCCGCGGCCGCCAAGGGCGTGGAGGTCTTGGAAGCGACGGTCTCGTCCGTGAACGACATTCAGCAGGCGGTGACGAGCCTTTCGGGCAAGGTGGCGGGTCTCTGGTTCCCGACCGACAACGTGTTGGCGGCGGGCACGTCCATCCTCGCCAAGGCGGCGAAGGACGCCAAGATCCCGACGATTCCGGGCGACGAAGCCCTGATCCGCGGCGGCTGTCTCGCGACGATCGCCGTTGACTACTACACCCTCGGGCGCATGTCGGGCACGATGGCGGCCGACATTCTCGAAGGGAAATCGAAGCCCGCCGACATGGCGATTCAGACGCAGGACGCGCAAAAGCCCCTCATCAACCTCGCCACCGCCAAGGCGATCGGACTGACGATTCCCGAGGATATCCTCAAGAACGCCGCCGTCATCGAGAAGTGACGTAAGAAGAAAAGGACGTGCAAAGGACGGACCGCTTCTTCGCGTACGGTCCGCCTCGAAGAATGGAATTGCGCTCAGGACACGGCAGGTCCGATGAGACGGGCCTGCCGGTCTCGTCGACGCGGAGACGGCTTGCGACGCTCCGGAATCGAGCCGGATTCAAAAGACGAAGAACGCCCGCCCGCGTCCCCGTCGTCGACTTTGTTATTTTCAATCTCTCCGATAAAAAGGCGGATGACGTCCTTTCCACCGAATCGTCCGTCTTTGCGGTAGTCTATCGATACGCTACAGATAAGAATCCTTCTCAATAAATTTCCCGCATGCTCGATTCGCTTTTTCTCGACACTCTCTCGCACGCCTCTCCCGTCGCCGCGGCGGCGGGCGCCACGGGCTTCACCTTCTTCATGACGGCCGTGGGGGCGGCGGTCGTGCTCCTTCCCGGACGCGTGCACAACGCCTTCATGCAGACCGTCTCGCTCGGGTTTGCCGCGGGCGTGATGGTGGCCGCGTCCGTCTGGTCGCTCCTCATCCCGGCGATGGACATGGTGGAGGCGCGCGGCGACTCTCCTCTCTTACCCGCCGTCGGCGGCTTTCTCATGGGCGTTCTCTTCATCTTTTCGCTCGACCGGCTGCTTCCGCACCTGCACCCGGGCGCCAAGGAGTCGGAAGGCCCGAAGACGAAACTGGCGCGCTCGACGCTTCTCTTTCTTGCCGTTACGCTTCACAACATCCCCGAAGGCATGTCCGTGGGGCTTTCGATCGGCATGGCCGCGGACGATCCGTCGCTTCTGGCGGGCGCCCTCGCATTGGCGCTCGGCATGGGCATTCAGAACATTCCGGAAGGCGCGGCCGTCGCCTTGCCCCTGATGCAGGACGGCATGTCCCGCTGCAAGGCCTTCCTTGCGGGATCCGTATCGGGGCTCGCCGAACTCGTATTCGGCGTGCTCGCCGTGCTGCTCGTCGGCACGACCGGAGCGCTTCTGCCGTGGTTCCTTGCCTTTGCGGCGGGGGCCATGATCTACGTGGTCGTCGAGGAACTGATTCCGTCGGCGCATCTCACCGAACACTCCGACGCGGGGACGCTCTCGGTCGTCGCGGGGTTCGTCCTCATGATGGCCCTCGACGTCGGTCTCGGCTAAGGTCCTTGCGCGAACAAAAATTCGGGCCCGCACGGTTTCTTTCGTACGGGCCCTTTTTCATGCCTTCCGATCGGAAGATTTGGATTCCCGATCGGGACTTTATTTCAGCACCTCGACTCAGGCCTTAGCAGCGAGCGTCTTCGCATAGATGTCAACGAGGTCTTCTCGCGCAAAGGGCACGGCGTCGCGCTTAAACTGCTTGGTGCCCGTAGCGAGAACGTTTTCGACGAGCCACTCGACGTCGTCCGGCGCAAAGCCCCAGGCCGAAGCGTCAAGGTCAAGCACACCGCAGGCCTTCTCGAGGTTTGCGAGCGCGACGAGAAAGTCCTCGGGACGTTCCGCGCAGGGGTGACCGAGGCACTTCGCCATCGTGACGAAGCGCTCGAGCGAGGCGCCCTTTTCGATCATCTTCCCGAAGTAGTGAAGCGAGAGGAGAATGAGGCCCGCGCCGTGGGGAAGTTCCGTGTGCAGGGCCGAGAGGCTGTGCTCGAGCGCGTGCTGGCTCGTCAGACCGCCCGTCACCATGACGAGCCCCGAGAGCGTGCTGGCAAACGCCACCTTGGAGCGCGCTTCGAGGTTCGAGCCGTCGCGAACCGCGACGGGAAGATGCGCGGCGAGAAGCCGCACGGATTCCTTCGCAAAGACGTCCGACATCGGCGTCGCGACGCCCGAGACATAGCCCTCGACGGCGTGGAAGAGCGCGTCAAAGCCCTGATAGGCCGTGTAGGCGGGAGGAACCGTGAGCATGAGTTCCGGGTCCACGACGCCCACCGTCGGGAAGAGACGCGGATCGCCGAAGCCCAGCTTTTCCTTCGTGACGTGGTTCGTGATGACGCCGCCCGCGTCCACTTCGGAACCCGTCCCGGCGGTCGTCGTGACGGCGATCAAGGGAAGCGGATCGTTCGTGAAAGCCTGCTTTCCGCCCGTGCCGGCCTGTGCGTAGTCCCAAAGGGTTCCTTCGTTTGTCGCCATGGCGGCCATGAGTTTGGCCGCGTCCATGACGGAGCCGCCGCCCACGGCGAGAAGCGCACCGCAGCCGTTTTCACGAGCGGCCTCGGCCCCCTTCATGACGGTTTCGTCCGACGGATTGGGCTCGACCGACGGGAAGGCGACGAATTCGACTCCTTCGCGCGCGAGCATGGCCTCCACTTTGGCGAGCGTGCCGTTTCGCCGGAGACTTCCTCCGACGCCCGTGACGAGCAGCACCTTGCGCGCGGGGATGTCTTTTCCGGAGAGCTGCGAGAGCGAGCCCGCGCCGAAGAGAATGCGGGTGGGCGTAAACGCGGCGAATCCTTTCATGTGTTTCTCCTTGAAGAGCCCGTCAGGGCTCAAACGGGGCGATTTCGTAGACGCCCTTTTCCAATTGATAGAGCGGGAACCAGTCGTGCTTGGCTTTTCTCAGGCCCGGCACGCCGAGGTCCTCTTCACGATTCAGCACCTTGACGGTTTCGGGCAGAGCCTTCGCGAGCGAATGCGCGAGATAGGGGTAGCCCCCTTCCACGTCGCGGCGGGACTTTTCGATGTGAACCGCGTAGGTGTCGGGCGTGACGAGGGCGCCGAGCGTGAGGCCGAAGATGTCGTCGCCCTCGACGAGCATCCCGCCCGTCACGCCGCACTCGTCCCATCGACAGAGGACGACGTCGAGGAACTTGCGCTCGAAAAAGAGCGTTTCATCGAGCGGTTGGTTCGCGTCGTACCATTCGGCGAGAAAGGTCTTCCAACGCTCGAGGGTCTTGTCGTCGGGACTCTTTTCGAAATAGACGAACTTCGCCTCCGGGTGATTTCGCTCGAAGCGGCGGCAGAAGTTGCGTTTTTTCGCCATGGGGCGCCCCGCGAGCGTCGCGAAGGTCTCGCGGCTGTAGCAGTAATCGTAGAGGTCTTCGTTCGTAAAGCACGTACCTTCGAGTCCGAGCTTTGCGAGAAGCTTTTCGACTTCGGACTTCACGCCACCCAATTGGAGCGTGCGGCCGCGCGCGGCCTCAAAATCGGCGAGTTCCTTGAGAATCCCGCGGTAAAAAAGCTTTTCTCCGCCGGTGAAGGGCGCATTGTCCGTGAGTCCTTCCTGAATCAAACGGTAGAAGGCTTCGCCGAGGAGATAGTTGTCGCGAAAGACGAAGAGCGGCTTGCCGTTCGGAGCCGTGAGTTCGGCGACGCCGAGGTCACGCTCCCAGGAGCGTCCGCAGATGGCGGCGACCGTCATGCTGCAGTCGGCCATCGAGGTCTTGCAAAGCGACATGCGCCGCATCGCTTCGAGCTCGGCCGAACGCCGCACGATGCAGTCCGTCGTGTAGGAGGTGAAACGCAGCGTCATGCCTCCTCCTTTTGGCGTTCGTCCCCGTAGACGGAGCGCCAGCGGCAGACGGCCTTGCAGTTCTTCTCGACGATGTCGAGAATGCGGCTGTGTTCGGCCAATTCCTCGGGACTTGGCTTCGGGACGCGAAGGGTCGACTGATCGTTCATCGGCACGGGCTCCGTGAGAAGGAGCGCGTCGACGTCGATCGCCTGCTGACCGCCCGTCATGGCGAGCCAGCATTCGGCGAGGATGAGCGAGTCAAGAAGTGCGCCGTGGAAGGTTCGGTCGATGTGGTTGAGTTCGTACGTGCGGGCGAAGTTGTCAAGGGTCGGCGTTCGGCCGGGATGTTCGGCCTGATAGAGCGCCATTGTGTCGATCACGGCGGCGTAGTCTTCGATGTGCCCGCGGCCGATGCGCTCGAGCTCCATGTTGAGGAACTTCACGTCGAACTCGGCGTTGTGAATGAGGAGGACCTGCCCCTTGATCATGTTGATGAAGTCGTCGGCGATCTCTTCGAAGGTGGGCTTCGTGCGCAGGAACTCGTTCGTAATCCCGTGCACCTTCGTCACTTCTTCGTTCATGTCGAAGCCGGGATTGATGTAGCGCTGAAAGTGGCTCTCCTCCTTCGGATCGATTTCGCGCCGGTGGATGACGACGATGCCGATTTCAATGATGCGGTCGCCGTCTTCGATGCTCACGCCCGTCGTTTCCGTGTCGAGCGCAAGGCACGAACCTTTGTGCACGTGAACGATTCGGTAGGCATCCTGTAGGGCTTTGGACATTCGTGTTGTCTCTTTCGTTCGTATATTGCGGAAAAGAGGATGATAGCACGCGCCCATCGTTTCCCGACGAATCGGACTCGTCGGCGCCGCTTCGGCTTCAAGCCGAGCGCTCCAAAGAGGGGAGCGCTTTTTCGGCGTTGTCGGCAAGACGCCGCAGCCCGCGAGATACGCTTCACGATTGACGAGCGGGTGCGCGTGCGTCGGGCGCCCTCCTTCGCGTTCTTCCCGATTGAAGCGGCGAAGGCGCGTCGATTCGGGCGGTAAGCGCCGCACAACCTTCGTCCGACTCTCCGGCCGGACGATTTCTCGGCTTCGTCGCCGAACGCCTCGCCGCCGACACTGCGGGCCCGATTCTTTGAAAGAACGATAAGAAACCTCCCTCTCTAGTCCCGGCCGCAGGATATCTTTTTGGAAATCAGGGAAAATCCCTTTTCCTTGAAAAGCAAAAGATCACGGGGAGTTCCTTTTCCTCGTTTTCCCCTTCCCGCAGTTTTTTTCTTCCTTGACGAGGACATCGCTATTCATCATAGGTATAGCGAAATGCATTTCCTTGGCTCGGGTTTTCCAGATGGAGGGGGCGAAAATCAGAGCGTTATCCTTTGTTACAAAGCCGCTTCGTCAAGACACTCTTCAAAACATCGATTTCAGCGGGCGGCGACGTCGGGGCCCCTGGAAAAGCATCGGTCCCCGTCGAAAAGAAAACCAATCGGTGCGCTCCGTCACGCACGCCAACCATCCATCCATCCAATCCGAAAGGAGACGACCATGACCCAACCGTTGTCGCTCTCGAGAAGAAACCTCCTCAAGGGTGTTCTCGCCTCGGGCACGCTCGGACTCTCGTCGGCCCCCGTTTTCGCGGCGGCCAAGGAAAGCGACGAGGTCTGGACGGGCTATACCATCTGCGACAGCTGCAACCACATGCCGATGTGCGGTCTGCAGTTCAAAGCCCGCGGCAATCACGTCATCAAGATTGAAAACTGGAAGGAGCATCCGAACAATTCGCTCTGCTCCAAGGGCATTTCGACGTTGCAGCGCCTCTACAACCCGAACCGCCTTCTCTATCCTCTGAAGCGCACGAACCCCAAGGGCTCGAAGGATCCGGGCTGGGTGCGCTGCTCCTGGGACGAAGCGATCAAGGCGATCGTGAAAAACCTTGCCGAAATCAAGGCGAAGTACGGTCCCGAAAAGGTGATGTTCTTCTGCGGCGACCCGAAGGAACCGCGTCCGCCCGTCATGCGCCTTGCGCGCTACTACGGCAGCCCCAACTACTGCTGCGAAAGTTCCGCCGCCTGCAACCTCGCCTACGTGCACGCCGAAGAACTCTCCTGGGGCCAGGAAATCGCCGGCGGTCCGAACCCGAAGGCCAAGTGCCTCCTCATCATGGGCAAGAACGGCTCCTGGGCCCAGCCCCACGGTTTCTTCCGCGGTCTTCTCGCACAGAAGGCCCGCGGCATGAAATTGATCGTCGTCGACGTCCGCCGCACGAAGGTCGCCGAACAGGCCGACATTCATCTGCAGCCCTATCCGGGCACCGACGGCGCGCTCGCCTGGGGCATGATCCGCGTCCTCGTCAAGGAAGACCTCGTCGACCACGAATTCATCGACAAGTGGTGCGTCGGCTATGAAGAACTCGTGAAGTACTGCGAACGCTTCACGCCGGAATACGTCGAAAAGGAAACGGGCGTTCCGGCCGAAAAGATGGTCGCCGCCGCGCGCATGTTTGCCGACGGTCCCTCGGCGATGCAGCTTCCGGGGCAGTCGGTGCCGCATCAGCACAACGGCTGCAACAACGTGCGCGCCATGTCGCTTCTCATGGCCCTCACGGGCAACGCCGAGAAAGCCGGTGCGAGCTCGATCGCCAATTGGCCCAAGGACTACATCCGTTGGGACGAAGGCTACACGCGCACCTTCATCGACGAACCCTGGTTCCGTGAGGAAAAGCAGCGCAAGACCCGCATCGACCGCGAATTCGCGCCGATCTGGAATGAAATGCAGGTGCTCTGCAGCCCGAACAACCTCCCCGAAATGGTGAAGGAGGGCCGCATCCGCGCCTTCTGCGGCTGGGGCGCCAACCTTCTCATCTGGCCGAGCCCGCAGGAATATCAGGAAGCCGTGCGCAACATGGACTTCTCGTTCTCGACGGACTACTTCTACCGTGACGAAACGCATCACGACATGGACTTCGTCCTACCCGCCGCGATGAACTTCGAACGCTACGCCCCCTTCGGCGTGCACGGCCGCAAGGTCTCGGCCCGCCGTCCGGTGAAGCCCCTGGGCGAAGCCTGGGAAGACTGGAAGATCTCCTGCACGATCGGTTCCGCCCTGATCGACGAAAAGCTCTTCTTCGCAGGCGATCCGGTGAAGGCCTGCGACTCGATCCTGAACGGCTGGGGCACCTCCTACGAAAAGCAGGCGTCCACGCTCCCCGAAATCACGGTCTGCGAATTCTTCCCGCCGCAGGAAATGGCCAAGCACGAAAAGGGACTGCTGCGCTTTGACGGCAAACCCGGTTTCCGCACGCCCTCGGGCAAGGTCGAACTCTTCTCGTCGATTCAGGCCAAGCACGGCCAGCCCGGTCTTCCGGAATACGTCGCGCCTCCGAAGCCCACGAAGGAATGGCCCTTCAAGCTCATCAACGGTACGCGCCGTCCCTACATCACGCACTCGAAGACCCGTACGGACCAGCCGTACCTTCTCGAACTCGAACCCGAGTCGACCGTGAACATGCACCCGTCCGACTGCCAAAAGCTCGGCATCAAGGAAGGCGACCAAATCTGGATGGAATCCCCCTACTACAAGGGAAAGGTCCGCGCCCGCGTGCGCGCGACGATTCTTGCGCAGCCCGGCACCGTCGACGCCCAGTACGGGTGGCGAGGCGACCAGGAAACGCAGGTTCTCATCCCACGCAAGAACTGGGACCCGATTTCGGGCTACCCCGCCTACAACGACGTCTGCATCAAAGTCACCAAAGCGTAAAGGAGACCCGTCATGTCACGATTCGGCATCATTGTTGAGGTGGATCGCTGCGTTGGGTGCCAAGCCTGCGCGATCGCCTGCAAGGAAGAAAACCAGGTTCCCCCCGGCGTCTTCTTCCTCAAGATTCTTCGTAGTGAAAACATCGAAGACAACGTCGTCAATTATTACCGTGCTTCCTGCCAGCACTGCGACAATCCCGCCTGCATGAAGATCTGCCCCGCCAAGGCGATCTCCAAGGGCCCGCACGGTGAAATTCTCGTCGACCAGAAAAAGTGCATCGGCTGCCACATGTGCGAGAAGGCCTGCCCCTACGGCGTGCCGGTCTTCCCGTCGGGCGTCACGAGCTACTACGGCGACAAGAAGCCTCTTTACGAACGTCCGCTCGAGGCGTGGACGACGCATCCGGCCGGCAAGGCCGCGCACTGCACGCTTTGTTCGCATCGTCTCGAAAAGGGTCAGCTCCCCGCCTGCGTGGAAGCCTGCGGCATCCATGCGATCACGCTCGTCGACTACGACAAACCGACCGAAAAGACGAAGCCCCTCATTGAGAAGGCCGTCGCGATGAACGAAGCCGCCGGCACGCAGCCGAAGGTCCGCTACATCGCCAAGCACATGGATTGCAAGACCTTCAAGATGAAGCTTTGATCTCGCTCGGGCATGAGAGAGGAATCGGGGCCTAGCACCCCGTCCTCTCCTCTTTCGGATTCACCCCCGTCACGGCAACGCGGCGGTGGTTTCCTGTTGGAGGCGGCCGATCAGTGCGCGGCGAGCTTCAGAAGGACGATTCCGACGACGATGAAGGCGATGCCGGCAACGCGCATGAGGGACGCGGATTCTCCGAGAACGACGATCCCGACGAGCGCGGCGCCCACCGCTCCGATCCCGGTCCAGACCGCATAGGCCGTCCCGAGCGGAAGCGACTTCATCCCCTGCGAGAGGACGACGAAGCTCAGAATCATGAAGAAGACCGTCGCGACGGACGGAAGAAGTTTCGTGAAGCCCTCGCTCGTCTTGAGCGAAAAAGACCAGACGACTTCGAGAATGCCGGCGATGAGAATGTATGCCCAGGCCATGATGTTTGTCTCCCTGCGGGGCCGTCCCCATTGATGTACGGATGACTGCGCGGGTCGTCCCGCACGGCCGCTTCGGAGAGATTCTCTTTGCGCGACTCCGAAGCCCCCGAATAGTAACCGAAAATGCGATTCGCGGCGCTCCGGGACGACCTTTTCTTTTTTCGTCCGTTCTCCGTTTAGCGAACTGCAACAAAACCCTTCTATCTTCTTTACCGACCCGCGGTTATGATGAGATCGAAGGGGGACGCGGAACGCGCGTTCCGCCGTCTCCGCCTAGTGTTTCATCACCTTTGCATGACGCAAAAAAGGAGGCTTCATGACGAACCGCAGATCGCTCGTTCTGGCGTTGACCGCCGCGGCCCTGACCCCGACCGTGACGTTCGCCGCCGAAGCCGGAGACATTTTCGGCGGCATTCTCCAAGGCATTAAGGACCGAAAAGAGCGCGAGTGGTACGAGAAGAACCGCGACGAAGGACGTTGGGACGGCAAGTACTTCTGGGACCGTGAGGACGGCAAACGCTACACGCGCGACGAATGGCAAAAGGAACTTCGCTGGCGCTACAGCGAAGAGCGTGCCGGCCGCGACTGGCGCGCCAAGCGCGGCCGCAAGGCCAAACACGACAATCGCCGGGACGATCGACGCGACCGCCGTGACGACCGTCGTGATCTTCGGCGCGATGACCGGCGCGACGATCGACGCGACCGCCGTCCGGATCCGCGCCGCGACGATCGGCGTGACCGCCGGGATGATCGGCGGGACGACGGTCGCTGACGAAACCTTCGCCCCGAAGTCGAAAGCAGGACCTCGGGGCGAGGTTTTTCCGGCGTCTCCCGCAGAGAGGCGCCGGAAGGCCGTCTTTCCCTTCCGTCGACAACGCCGCTCTCGGTCGGAAACCTCTCCTGAGAACCCATCTTCTCCTCTCCCGCACGAAAAAATCATTCTTCTTTGTTTCTGCGCAAATTACGCGCGTAATCCGAGACGGGAAAATCTCTCCTGGTAACGCCTGCGGGCTTTTGCAACCGAATGAGGAGACCCACCATCATGCAGACTTTTTCCCGACGTAGCTTCCTTTACGGGACGGGCGCGGCCTTCGCCGCCCTGTCCGCTCCCGGCGTTCTTCGGGCCGCCGCGGCCGACGTGACGCACACCCCCGTAGAAGTCTCGACGCCGCTCGGGCGCCTTCGCGGACTCGAAGCGGACGGCATCCGCGTTTTTCGCGGCGTTCCTTTCGGAGAGGATCCCTACGTTGCCGAACGACGTTTTCTTGCACCCTTGAAGGCAAAGCCCTGGACGGGCGTTCTGGACGCCACGAAGCCGGGCGCCATCCCTCTGCAGCCCGACCGCAAGACGCCCTCCATGATCGGCGGCGGCAACGCCCTCGTCCTCAACCTCTGGGCGCCTAAAGACGCGAAGAACGCCCCAGTCATGGTGTGGATTCCGGGCGGCGGCTCGACGCGCTGCGACAACAACGATCCGCGCTTTGACGGAGCGGCCTTCGCCAAGGACGGAATCGTGCTCGTCACGATCAACTACCGCGTCAACGTCGACGGCTTCCTGAAGCTCGAAGACGGCGACGCCGACAACGGCCTTCGCGACATGATCCTCGGGCTCGAATGGGTGCGGGACAACATCGCGGCCTTCGGGGGCGACCCGAAGTGCGTGACGGTCTTTGGACAGTCCGCCGGCGCGACGCACATCACGAGTCTTCTGGCTTCGCCCAAAACGAAGGGACTATTCCGCCGCGCGATTCTCCAGAGTCCTTCGGCGATCGCTCAGTGGACCAACGAAGAAGAGGCCCGCACGGCGACGAAGCGCCTCGCGGATTTCTTCGGCGTCGCCCCCACGCGCGAAGGCTTCATGAGCCTCTCGAACGAGAAGCTCTTTACCTTCGGAAAGTTTGTCGGAAGCCTCGCCTCCGACCCCGAGTGGCTCGCCTTCTCGCACGGCAATTCGGCGCTTTTCAAGCCCTACGTGGACGGCGAGGTGCTCAAGGCCCGGCCCGTGGACGCCCTGCTCGCGGGCGCTGCCGCGGGCGTGGAGGTCATGGTCGGATGCACGCGCGAGGAATGGCGAAACTATACGGTTCCTTCGGGCGCGATCGACAAGATCGGTCCCGAAGCGACGGAGCGCCTCGTGCGCGCGATGGGATGGGATGCAAAGCTCCTTGAGCGCTACCGGGCGGCCGGACACGGTTCGACGCCGGGAGAGATCTTCACGCGCATTCAGGGGGATCTGATTTTCCGCATGCCCGCAAACCGTGCGCTGGAAAATCTCTCGAAAGCGGGCAACAGGGTATGGGCGTATTCCTTTGACTGGAAGAGTCCGGTTCTCGGGAAGTCCGGCAAGGCCCGGGGCGCCGCACACTCGAACGACGTGGCCTTCGTCTTCCATACGCTCGGCTCAAAGCCCGCACTCGCCCTGAACGGCCCCGACGCGCCGACGGCCCTGGCCGACGCCATGCACGGCGCCTGGGTGCGCTTTGCGAAGACCGGCGACCCCGGTTGGGCCCCGTTCGACACGAACCGACGCATGACGCGTCTCTTTGACGTGACGGTGAAGGACGATTCGGATCCCTGGGCCTTTGAGCGCGAATGGATTCGCCTGCCGTAAGGTCGTACAGCCTTTTTTCAGAATGATGCGGGTGCGCCGTGTCCTGTGACGCGGCGCGCCCGATACGTTCACACTGCGTCAAAAACGAAGGGAAGAGATTTCTCTCTCCTCCACCCGGGCTCGGAGAGACATGAAGGTTTGAGCGACCTTCATAGAAACTCGCGAGGAAACCTGCGACTTTAGTCGCGGGAGGAATCGCGCTT
>OLGF01000977.1_pt1 | contig 32525 bp, 24 predicted proteins | sample 1604971 | NCBI WGS metagenome assembly OLGF01 (sample SAMEA3888902, study PRJEB22519) | human gut metagenome | biome: human gut; feature: human-associated habitat; material: faeces | place: Denmark | collected 2011 | reverse complement strand
ACCTACCGCCCACCTCGGCCACACCATTCGTTTCATCCAGTTCGTTTACGGTAAACGTACCGTCTGGGCCTTCGGTTATCGCGGCATTCTCCGCCACATACTTGCTCACATCACTGGAGAACGTGCCGCCATAAATGATGGGGTTACCAGTCTTTTCCGCACCTTTCAGGGCAGGCACTCCTTCCGGGGCCTTAAAGACGCCGCCGTTGATGACTGCGGTGGCCTTTTCATTGATGCCCCCGTCCCCGCCAGTGTTGTCGTTTCCAATCAGAGCCGCGGTATACGTTCCCTCTGTCTCAAAGGTACCGCCATTGATTACGGCTTTTACCACGCCGACCTCACCCGCCACATAGAGGGCGTAGAACGTGGCCGTGTGCTTGGAATCGTTGACACACTTGACCGACTTAAACGTACCGCCGTTGATTTCGAAGTACCCCACAGAAGCGGATACCGCGCCCTGTACCCCTGTAAAGGTTCCCCCGTTGATGGTCATTTGGGAATCGGCAGCTCCATTCTGGATCGTATATCCCCAAACATCACCGTTGCACTGGCTGCACGTAGTCCCCGTGAAGGTTCCGTCTTCAATCGTTACGGTACCCTCGTTATAAACCGCGCATGTAGCCTTCTCAAAGGTTCCGTCTTCAATGGTCAGTACCGCGGACTCCCCTGTGTTCCGGATTGCCGCGCCGCCGGCATAGGTCGCTCCGCGATAGGTTCCATTTTCGATCGTAAGTATATTTTGGTTGTTGATTGCGCCCACTCCGGTTTCAGACGCAGATGAATCAATGACGCCGCCGCCTGTCACCGTAAGAGTACCCTTGTTCACAATCGGCCTGCCCGTAAAGTTCGACGCCACGGTGATGCTGTGGCAGTCCATGTCCAGCACGATGTTTTTCTTCTCTGGAATGGTGATGATCTGATCCGTGGTCATCCCGGTGATATCGCCCGTCAGGACGACCGTGGTCTCCTCCCCATCTGGAGCGGCTTCGATCGCCTGCATCAGCGCGTCATAGGCGCCTTTTTCCTCCATCGGCGCAGGAGCCGCTTCCTCCAGCGTGTCCGCTGCCGGAGTCTCTTCCGCAAAGACAGTCACAGGAAGAAGACTCAGCAGCATACACACAGACAGTAGCGCCGCCAATCCTTTTTTTGCCCGTTTCATGTTGTTCCTCCTTTTTTAAATTGCGCCCCGGCTCCACTGCTGTCAGTTGTTATTGTCTTTTGCTTGCAAAAGACAGAAGTGTGCCGGCACACTTGGCATTCTTACTGTATCACATTGTCCCAATATTTTCAAGAGGGCACGTCCACGGAGTCCTCTTATGCGTTGTAGGGGTACAGTACATATTGAATAGTTGAAGTTGCGCACAGTAACTCGGCAAGAGGGTCCTATCCTTTATGGGAAAGGGTATAACACAGGATATGGTGTGAGCGGAGCCATCAGGAAATGCAAGTAAGATCCGGTCATATATCTACTTCTGGAAGGCCCTCCGGAGAGGAACATTGGAGTCTTTCGTCTGCTGGTTTGGCCGAAGAAAAGCGGGCCAAAACCACTGTTCAGACGGTTTTCACCCACTTTCTTATTGTACCTTTCTATTTTGTCCTAAACACTGTATTTTGTAACGGACTGCTTTTCCATTTTACTGGTCTCTGGATTCTCCCCCCGGGGGCCAGGGGGATCTTTTCCAAGGGGGGGGGCCACGCCTGGCGGCGGTGGTTCACCACCGGTTGGACCGCAGGCCGGAGCGACACCGGCTGTATTTCTGGAATAGCCATTGCCTCCAGTGTTTCCTCCGGTATCACCTGACTTGGATGGTACTATTTAGGGCGTAAAACAGCAATTTGCTTTTTCTGAAAGGTATACTTTTCCAGCAGATTTTTTACTCTGCCGTAATAAATATGCAGGAACTTATTGGAACCGCTGTCATGTAAACCGGGTAAGGCCTCCCTCAGAGCGTTTCACGTCCATGACTCAGGAAAGGGCTTTCGTAGTGCGGGTGGCCCACTTTTAGAAGTACTATTAGTATATTGCGCCCACAGCATCTTTTTGAGAACAGGTTGATAGAGGCCGCTGCGAGGAAAGCCTCAGACCGTTCTCTGCGGAAAGTGTCAAAATATATCCCAGTCCGTTGGGAGCCTCGATCTGCGGCCATTGCTCTGGTCCCCAGTGGTTCAGCGCTGTGACCGCTGTTTTAATCAGTCCGGAATGTGTCACCACCGTAGCGCTTTGACTTCCTTGAGCCAGGCAATCCCTCATCAAGCCTGCTACTGCCTCCAGAACCCTCCGGCGAAACGCCTTATATGTCTCTACATCAAGGATGGGGTGCCCTGCCAGCCAAGCCCGGAAAAAATGCATAAAGTCCTCCTGTGTACCAGGACGGTTTTCCAATGAGCCAAAACAGATCTCGCGGAACTCCGGGCGCAGGCCGTCCAGTACGATGTGCGGTCCGTACAGTTCCTGAAACGTCTCCCTGCAACGGGAAAGGTCGGAGCTGAAGTAGCGTCCCGTCCTAGGGTAGCGGATTACCTGCCGCAGCTCCCTCAGTTCCCGGCGCCCCCTTTCTGTGAGCGGTACGTCGCTCCACCCGCTGAACAGGCTTTTTTCGTTGCCCAGCGAGTAGCCATGGCGCACCAGAACCAGTTGAAATTCCATCAGGGCACACTCTCCTCCCGTTTCAGGGCTGGCAGTTCCACCGTCATCAGTGTCTGTGCCAGGCGCACTTCTCCGTTCCACTGGGCCTTCACCTGGTCCACCAGCAGATGAGGGTCCCCATACAGCGGCAGATGACTGAGTAGCAGCATGCCTGGCGCAGCCTTACGCCCCAGTTGGGCCACGTCCGAACTGGTCATGAGGCCAGCACGGGCTCCATCCGCCCCGGCATACAGGCTGCACTCTGCGATCAGAAGATCGGCACCCTCTGCAAACTCTGCCAGTTGGGGCGTATAGGCGCCATCTGCCGTATACACCAGAGTGGACTGCCCACATTTTACTTTTACCGCAAGGCACTCCACCAGATGTGCTGTTTTGTGAAAGGTGCAGCAAAATGGCCCGATCTGCAGCTTATCATCTGCCCCAATAGTCTGCGCATAGGTATACGGCTCCATGGTCAAATGTTCAAAATACGGTTCGACCGGCAACCCATAAAAATGCAGTGGTTGCTGTGCAGCCCCAGTCTGCATTTGGATCAGCCTGCCATAGCTCAGTGCCCCCGCGTCGCTGCAGTGGTCGTAATGATAGTGGGATAGCAGCACATGGTGTAACTCCTGAAGAGGCAATGCGTTCTGCAGCATAGACGCCGCCCCGCTGCCGCAGTCCAGAAGTAGATGTTCTCCTTGGCAACTCAACAGATAAGCACTACAGGCTTCGTTTACCCGACAGCACCCCCCCCAGCAGCCGATTACCGTACACCGCATACACAGCCCTCCCCCGTTGAACATGAGCTTGCAATCAGCCGTTTTGTATAGTCGTCTTTCGGCGTACGGATCAACTGGCTCCCCTCTCCCTGCTCCACAATGCGGCCACGGTTAATCACAACGATAAAATCCGACATATAGTGGATCACGCCAATATCGTGAGAGATAAAGAGATATGCTGTAGAAAATTCCTTTTGAAGATCCTTCAACAGGTTCAGGATCTGCGCCTGAATGGACACATCCAGCGCGGACACACATTCATCGCAGATAATGACCTCGGGCGAGAGCAGCAATGCGCGGGCAATGGCAATGCGCTGGCATTGCCCGCCGCTGAGTTCCGAGGGATATTTGCCCAGGGTGGAATCCGGCAGTCCCACACGGTTGAGCATCTCCCGCACCGTTTCCCGGGCTTTATGCGGTTTAAAGCCGTCCACCAGGATCTTCATAGGCTCTACAAGGATTCTCTCCACAGTATAATAAGGGTTCATGGATTCTTTGGGATTTTGGAAAATATATTGCACATTGCGGCGAAAGCGCCGGTACTCCTTTTCTCCCAGTGAGCGGATATCCTGCCCTTTGTATCGCACGATTCCCGATGTAGGCTGCTGCAGATCGCCAAATATCTCTCCCAAAGTGGATTTTCCGCTTCCGCTTTCTCCTACCACGCCCAGAGTCTGTCCTGAGTACAGTGCCAGATCGATCCCCTGAAGCGCCTGAAACGTGTCCCTGCGTCTCAGCAGCATCTGTTGCTTGACGGGAAACCGCTTTTCCATGCCGATTGCCTCCAATACTGCCGTCATGCCCTGCACTCCTCCCATGCTTTGCTGCACCGCACAAAATGTCCATCTCTCCGGGAGCTCTTAACCGAGCCGCCGCACTCCTGCCGGCATGCACTGCAGCGGGGCTGGAACAGGCAGTGGCTGGTATCCCTTCCATGCTCCGGGACATAGCCTGGAATCTCATTGAGCCGGACGTTGCGGTCCTGGTCCAGCCGGGGGATCACAGACAGCAGCGCCTGTGTATAGGGGTGCTGCGGCTGTGAAAATACTTCGTTGCTTCCGCCCGACTCCACTATCTGTCCCGCATACATTACCGCCACCTTGTCGCAATACCGCCGAATCAGGTTCAGATCATGAGAAATCATAATGATCGCCACATGCTGCTGTTCGTTGATCGAGTGGAATAGTTCAATGACCTGCTGCTTTACAACGCAGTCCAGCGCGGTGGTGGGCTCATCCGCAATGATGACCTGAGGCTCGCACATCAGCGCCATGGCTATGTTTACCCTTTGGCGCATCCCGCCGGAGATTTGTGCGGGATAGCTCTCCATCACGCGGTTTACGTCGCGGATACCCACCCGGTCCAAAAGCGTTTTCGCCCGTTCCTGCGCAGCCTTTTTGGACGTCTGGAAATGGATGTGGTACCCATCCGTCAGTTGATTCTTGATTTTGATCAAGGGATGCAAATAAGCCACCGTGTTCTGCGGTACAAAACCGATTTTCTTGCCCAGAAATATACGCCGCTCCTTTTCCGGCAGGTTCAGCAGATCCTCCCCCAAAACCCGCAGATGTGTCACAGAGGCTGTCAGATCCTGCGGCAGTAGATGGAGGATCGCTTTTGCTGTGATTGTTTTTCCTGAGCCGGACTCGCCTGCAATTCCCAGACATTCCTGCCGTTTCAGACAGAGGCCCACATTTTTCACCAGAGCGTCTCCCTCAGCGCTGCGCACCGTAAGTCCCTCAATTTCCAAAACCGCATCATTCATGTTTTCGATCTCCTTTTCACCAGCCGGTCGTTCAGCCCATCCCCCAAAAGATTAAACCCCAACACCGTAATCAGGAGCACCACACCCGGGGCAATAGCAATATACGGATAGTTCAGAACAAACTGCCGTGCCTCGTTCAGCATCATGCCCCAACTGGGCGTCGGAGGCTGGATCCCCAATCCTAAAAAGGAAAGAGAGGACTCCAGAAGCACAGCACCGCCGATGCTGGAGCTGAATTGGGTAATCAGTCTGGGAAGCATATCCGGCAGCATATGAAACAACACAATATATCCTCCACTGCATCCATAGCTGTGCGCGGCCTTGATATATAGGCGCTGTTTATTCTCCAGCACCATGGAGTATACCAGCCTGGAAAATGTAGGAACCATAAAAAGCCCTATGGCCAACACAGCGCCCAAAATCCCCTTGCCCAAAACCGTGACCAGCATCATCGCAAGCAAAATACCAGGAAAGGACATCATGCCGTCAATAAACCGCATAATAACTGCGCGCACCGCGCCTTTGAGCATGGCCGCCGATGCGCCAATAATGCTGCCCGCCAGCGCGCCCACGGTGACCGAGCACACGCCTACCAGCAGAGCCCAGCGAGACGCCTCCATGATTCGGCTCAGGACATCGCGCCCAAATTGGTCGGTCCCTAAAAGGTGTGCCGCACTGGGCAGCGCAAACCGGTTCAGTGTATCCATCTTTTCTGGATCTGCAGGCATCCAGAAAAACGAAATGATACATATAGCTGCGATGCTGGCCGCCATGATAGCACCTGCCCAGAAAGATACGCTCTGTTTTTTCTTCATCCCTGTACGGTCTCCTCTCCGGTACGGATAGTGGGGTTGGCGGCCATAACCGCCAGATCCGTGACCAGCGATACCAAAACCACCATGGAGGTAATAAAGAGCACGATTCCCTGCAAAAGAATGATGTCCCGCTGCTCCACGGCAGTCAGCATCAGACGGCCAATGCCCGGCAGAGCAAAAATTGTCTCTACAATGACCGTTCCTCCCAATAGTTTTGCCAGCTGCATACCTGAGATGGTGATGGGGGCAATAATCGCCGAGCGCAGAGCATAATGCACAATGGCCCTAGCGGGAGGCAGGCCTTTCACATTTGCGCTCATCATAAAATCCTGTTGCAGGGCTGTCAGCATGGATGACCGCACAATGCGGATGAGAATTCCCAGTTCCCCGATAGCCAGCACCAGAGAAGGTAATGCGATGCATTTCAAAAACGCGCCGAAATTTTCACCGGGAGCGGTATACCCCGTGACCGGGAACCATCCCAAATAGGAGGAAAACAGCAGCATAAACAGCATAGCCAGCCAGAAAGAGGGCACCGCACCGCCAATCTGCATCACGGTACGCGACAGTAGATCCATAGGTGAACCCTTTTTCAGCGCGGCCAAGATTCCCAGAATAGCGGATACAACAAGTGCGGCTGCCATGGACAGCAGCGCAACGGAGAAAGTAACGGGAAGCCGCTGACAAATTAGCGTCCAAACATTTTCACCGTACAGATATGAAGTGCCCCAATTCCCGGTAAGTACCCCCTGAATCCAATGCATATACTGGACGTACCAAGGCCGGTCCAGCCCCATCGAGGCACGCAGGGCCTCAACCTTTTCCGGCGTGGCCTCAACCCCAAGAATCAACTGCGCGGGGTCACCGGGGATACATAATAGAACCACAAATGTAATAAGCGATACAACAAACAGCACGGCAATGGCGCTGAGTAGACGTCTGACCACCAGTTTCAGCATAGAGAACTATCCGTCCTTCCTGAGGTTACTCTCCCTTATCTAAGAAGTGCGTGCAACATCAAAATCCTTCAAAGCAGGCGGGCCCTGCATCCGGCAGGACCCGCCCCCTGTTCTTATTGTCCGAGAGATATATCTTTCAATTCATAAATATCGATGGGATACAACTGAAAACCGGTTACTGCGCTGTCTGTCACATAAATGGTAATAGGGTCCTGAATATAATAGGCAGGCACATCCTGAGCCAGGATCTCTTGGACCCGCTGCACGATTTCCGTACGCTTGTCCTCATCGGTTTCGCTCTTATAATCTGCAAGCAGCTGATCCACTTCTTCATTGGAATAATTGAAGTAGTTCTCACTGCTGTCAGACTGATAACGTGCCAAGAGCACATACGGGTCCAGACGCCCCGTGTGTCCTACCACAGTCAGATCATAGTTTCTTCCGTTGTACACGTCCGACAGCCACGCCGCCCATTCCACGATAGTGATATTACAGGTGATTCCCACTTCTTTCAGCGAGTCAGCGATGACCTGCCCGGCGCTGACATATGCTGGATAACTCTTGGGCAGATACATTTCTAGCGTGAGACCGTCCTGATATCCCGCTTGAGACAGCAGTTCTTTGGCCTTTTCCGGATCGTAAGGGTATCGGTCATTCATATCCACATATTCTTTCAGAACTGTGGGGTAATGCGAACCGATCTTCTGACCATAGCCCCACCATACCGTGTCGATCAGCGCCTGCTTGTCCACCGCATAGTTGATAGCCTGACGCACCCGTACATCCGACAGCGCCTCGTTCTGCAAATTCATCGCCATCAGCTGAAGACCATTGGACGGCGTGGTGATTACATTGAACTGCGGGTCATTTTCAAAGGCAGCCACCTGATCGCCGCTGACCGAGATAATGTCCAGTTCTCCATTACGCAAAGATGCAATCTGCGCCGTTGCATCCGGCATCATCTTGAAGTTGATCGTATCCAGATTGACCGTGTCATAATAGTCCGGATTTTTTGCAAGCGTCAGGGATTGCTGAGGCACCCACTCTTGCAAACGATACGGGCCGGTGCCTACCGGTTGATTTTTCAACGTATCTGCGGCCTTGACATCCACAACGGCGGACCATGGATAGGCAAAATTGGAGAGTGCTGCCACATCTAGTGCTTCACAGGTTACTACCACAGTATCCGCATCCTGAACAGAAAACGTATAATTGGCATAGTCCGCAGCGCGGGGGCTTTCCTCTTCCTTCAGACGCTGGAATGAGGCTACTACGGCCTGTGCGTCACAGATGTCGCCGTTATGGAAGCGAACATCCGGCCGCAAGTGAAACGTCAGTGTCAGACCATCCTCCGATACCTCCCACTTCTGGGCCAGCCCTTCCCTCAGAGAACCATCTGTATTGACCCGAAGAAGCGTATCGTATAGATTATTGGTAATCTGAAATGTACTGGCAGCTGTTGTGCGCTGCGGATCCAAGCCATCTGGATCTACTGAGAGCGCCATACTCAACTCCCGTCCAGCAGACTGCGATTCCGCCGTTTGAGATGGCGGAGCGGGCGTCTGACCGACAGAATCCTTGCTGTTGGAAGTACCGCAACTTGCAAGAGACAGCGTCGCGGCAAACGTCAGTGCTGCGGCAAGCAATCGTTTCATCCTGTTCATTTTAAATTACTCCCTAAAAAGTATTGCGCATATTGCACAAATTAAGTATAGCAAAAATGTCATTTTGAATAAATCAAATGTATGAAAAAAACGAGTGCCTAATGTAATGGTTTATATAGTCTAAGTAAAAAACGTGCTGAAATGATTTGACAAAATCATTGGAGCAGTGGAATCCATTCTTCCAAATTAGCAGGAAAAAGCCGGGTCAAAGACAAGATCGTTTTCGTGGGAAAAGGCAATGTCCCGGATAGCGATATTGTTGACAATTAAAAGCGCAAGAAAAAAGCAAGAATTTGTTTGGAGAAAACCCGTGGATAATGTGCTAAACTATATTTAAATATACTCTGCAAAATGGAGGAAACCTCTGTGGGCACTATACATATTTCTCCTCATGAGCGTTTGAAAAAATACGCATTAAAAGATATAGACGAGCTTTATAATGATTTTCATATAAAGGAAGGCGGCTTAACCCAAGAACAAATAGAGCAGATGCGAAAACAGCATGGCAGCAATCATGTCGGCTATTCTTTACAAGCCCATTCTTTTTTTCAGCGTATAAAACGGGCGTTTATCAATCCCTTCAGTGTGATATTGTTTGTATTGGCTATTGTCTCTTTCATCACCGATGTCTGTTTGAAATCCAACTCCGGCAGAAACGGGACCAGTGTGGTCATCATTTTGTCTATGCTTATAATCAGTGGGATGGTACGGCTGATCCAGGAACGAAAAGCCGGCCATGCCGCGGATACTCTCATTCAGCAAATTAAAACGACCGTTTCCGTCTACCGACAGGGACAGCAGCTTGAAATTTCGTCGGAGGAATTGGTAGTAGGAGACACTGTGTCGCTTTCAGCCGGTGAGCGGGTCCCCGCGGACCTGAGATTGATTGAAGCGCAAGACCTGTTTGTTTCGCAGGCCCTTTTAACCGGAGAGAGTAATGTATTAGAGAAAAATACAAATCGTCTGGCCTCTGCTACTCAAATTCCACTGGATCGCTTTTCCAATATAGCCTTCATGGGGAGCAGCGTAATCAGCGGAGAGGGAAAGGGTATCGTCTTGGCTGTGGGCGGCAGCACCGTATATGGAGGCTACCTCTCCGAACTCCAACGGAACAAGCACAGCTTTGATACAGGAGCAAATTCGATTGCCTGGGTTTTGATTCGCTTTATGGTGGCCTTGGTTCCGGTTGTATTTGTCGTTTCCGGCATCACCAAAGGCGACTGGCTGACCTCGTTTCTATTTTCTCTTTCTGTGGCTGTCGGCCTGACCCCGGAGCTCCTTCCCATGGTGATCAATGCTTGCCTTGCAAAAGGAAGCTCTGCCATGGGGGAAAAACAAACGATTGTAAAAAACATAAATGCGATGCAGAGCTTTGGCAGCATGGATGTCCTGTGTGTAGATAAGACGGGTACCCTAACCGGAGATGAAGTGATACTGGAATACTATCTTGATATTTTGGGGGAGGAAAGCAGGGAGGTATTGGACTGCGCCTACTTAAACAGCTTTTATCATACAGGCGTTGCAAACCATTTAGACCAGGCAATCCTGAAATGTTCCAGTATGCCTGGAAGGGAAAACCATTTTTTCTCGTTGGGCGAAACGATCCAAAAATTAGACGAGCTCCCTTTTGATTATGAACGTAAGTGCGTTAGTGTCCTCTTATCTGTTCCAGAAAAGGAAAACTATATTATTACAAAAGGCGATGTCGACAGCGTATATTCCCGCTGCCAGTATGTCCAACACAAGGGACAGACACTAAAGATAGATACCGCTGACTCTGGCGGCATCCATGCTATCGTTGACGAAATGACCGAAGATGGAATGAAAGTCCTGGCTGTGGCCTACAAACCTGTATCAAGCCAGAGCAGGCTTCAGATGGAGGATGAAGCGGAGCTTATCTTGCTGGGATATGTCGTGTTTTTTGACGCGCCCAAAAGCTCTGCCGCCAGTGCTTTGCAGAAATTGGAGCAGCTCCATGTCCAGGTAAAGGTACTGACTGGCGATCAAAAAAGTGTAACCCTTTCCATCTGCCGGAGGCTGGGAATCGAGACAGAACATATCTTAACCGGAGAAGAAATGGAGGAGCTGTCTGAGGATGAACAGCTTCTTGCCGTAGAAAAGACAACCGTTTTTTCCCAGCTTTCCCCCGGACAGAAATCTCAGATCATCCGTATGCTGCGCGAGAATGGTCATGCAGTCGGCTTTTTGGGTGATGGAATGAATGATCTAGCCGCCATGACAGCGGCAGATGTGGGGATTTCCGTAGACACGGCCACACAAGCCGCAAAAGAATCTGCGGATGTGATTTTGCTGAAGAAAGATTTGAATGTGCTGGAACAGGGTATTTTAGAGGGGCGGAAAGCATTTGCCAATATGTTAAAGTACATACGGATTACCGCGTCCTCCAATTTCGGCAATATCTTTTCGATTGTACTTGCCAGCGCCTTTTTACCCTTCCTGCCGATGACGGCACTTCAACTTCTTTTGCTGAACCTCCTTTACGATATTCTGTGCATGACTTTGCCGTGGGATCGCGTCGATGCGGATGTCTATGAAAAACCAAGCGAGTGGTCAGGAAAAACATTGGGGCGCTTCATGCGCTTTTTCGGCCCGTTAAGCTCCCTGTTTGATCTGGCGACTTTTGCTTTTCTATACTTTATCCTGTGTCCAGCTTTACTGGGAGACAATTTTACAGAATTGTCCTCTGCGATGCAGAGTCAATTTGCAATTCTATTCCATACAGGATGGTTTTTAGAGTCTATGTGGACGCAAGTGCTTATTCTGCACCTGCTCCGCACAAAGCAGCTTTCTATTCTAAGGAGCAGGGCATCCGGGGTTGTATGGCTGGTCACCTCTGCCGGGCTTTTGATCCTTACTGCGATTGTCTATACCCCAGCGGCCCACCTGCTCGGCCTGGCTCCCCTTCCGCTTTGGTATTTTGGATTTCTGGCGGTCACCATTCTGGCCTATATGCTGCTGGTAACGGCCGCCAAACGGTGGTATATTCAGAAATACCATACATTGTTGTAGGGGAGGGGACTTGATGAAGAGAGTAAACTTTGTATCATTGGATTTCCTTACCTTACAGTGGTTTTGCAATACGCTCCAAACCCAGCATCCACAGACACAGGCAGCGAAGGAACTGTATGACGCCTTGGAGGCGTTGTATGCAGGAAAATCCGACTCTCTCATGCTGGAGTTGGGAGAGGCAATCCCAGAAGCGGCCAGCACCTCTTTGGTTTGCGGAAATCTTCTGATTGATTCCAAAAGCCGCCGTGTTATCCGGGACGGCGCAGAGATCCAGCTTACTCCCAAAGAGTTTGACATCCTCTATTTCTTGGCCCGGAATCGTGGAGAGGTGTTTACAAAAGAGCAGATCTATCAGGCGGTTTGGGCGGAGGAATACTATACTGCGGACAGTAATATTATGGCCTTTATACGCAAACTGAGAAAAAAGATAGAGCCAAACCCGGATGCGCCGGAATATATACTTACCATTTGGGGAATTGGATATAAATTTAATGATAAGCTCCGACAATCAGAAATTTAGATGTAAACAGAGCAATCGTATGAAAAAGGGTTTAAAAGTCATCGTTAAAATATATAAGCAGTCACCAGATGGTGACTGCTTATTTTCTTGCCGAAAAGCAAGGGAATCGCAAGGATTTAGCCATAGGCTTAACAGTAAAAAACAGTTATACTTTGCCCTGTAAAAAAAATTTGAGAATGGGGGCGACCCTATGGGGTATTGAAGTTTATGGGCCGGATCGGTCTTTCGGTTCTATTGGGATTCTTGATCGGATTAGAGCGCCAGATTACCGGCCATCCCGCCGGAATCCGTATCAATGTTCTGATTTCAATGGGGGCCTGCCTGTTCCTGATGTTTCCGCTCATGTCCGGCTCGGATGAGGTGTACCGGATTGCCAGTTACATTGTGTCCGGCGTTGGATTCCTGTGCAGCGGGGTGATTTTTAAGGAGGGCGGAACCGTCCGTGGGCTAAATACAGCAGCAACTCTTTGGTGTACGGCCGCTGTCGGTGTACTGTCCAGTTCCGGCAGCTGTCTTTTTGCGGTTGCCGCAGCGGTTATTCTGATTCTTTCAAATCTGCTGTTCCGGCCGCTGGCGGTAAAGATCAAGCCCATTACCTGCGGTGAAGAAACGGAACGAACCTACCGCATTTCTGTTACCTGTCAGGAAAATGCGGAAACAGAAATACGCGCGCTTCTGATCAACAGCAATTCGTGTAAAACATTGTATCTTACGAATTTGGAGAGCAGTGATGTAATTGGCGGCAAGGTAGAGATTCAGGCGGATTTTCTTTCCGTTGGTAAAGCAAAGGCTCAGATGGCCGAGGCGATTGTAAACCGACTTTTGACGCTCTCCAGCGTAGTCAGCGCCGGATGGGAATTGGTATAGGAGGGACAGATATGAAGTTTGAATTGCTCTTATCGCATTGGCTTAGAGTGACAAATATTATTTATGCGGCGCTGTCCTCCGGTGTTTTAGCGGCAGTTCTTGCCTTTCCAGAATTCCGCAGGATTCTCTTTCAAAGCTGGCTGGTTGTAACTGATGTGTTTCAGCTTTTCCTCATTATCCTGCTTTTTATACTGCTCTCTAAAATAGCCCAGTTGAACAGGATTAGAAATGGGTGGAGAAATGAAAAAAGGAAGGAGAAGAACCTATGAATGGCGCTTGCCTTTTCCTTGGCATTCTTTTTCTCGCTGCGGGTATTTACTTCTATTCCGGTAAGGCGGTTAATCATATTACAGCATGGAAGACAATGCCGGAGGAAGAAAAAAGAAAAATCCACATTCGTCCCCTTTGCCGAAATGTGGGGATGATGATCGCCACAAGCGGTATCATTTTTTTACTCAGCGGAGCATGGTACGCGTTTCGTAAAAGCGGGTTTTTATGGTGTATGGTCGGCTGGATGGTCCTATCCGGCGCGGATGTGTACTGGATCGGAAAATCCGGCCGGTACCAGAGTTCAGGAAAATAGCCGGCAGCGTTCCTTATGGTAAAGGAGGTGGTTTTATGGATGCTGGCCCTTCTCGAAGTAGATCGAGCAACCGCACCCGTAAGACTATGGATAGATTTTGGGGGTGGCTGATGCTCATTTAAAAAGTAAAGGAGGTATCAACCCCAATGTATCAAAAGGAAAAGAGCCAAATCACGGTTCATAAAACGGCTGCGGATATGGTTCGCAGGGATGAGGCCAACAAAAAGCTGGCCTTTGCAGCAGGCAATAAAATCAAACCGGTTTTGAAGCAGCTTGATACTGCGCTGACCGGACTGGGTGATAAGGCGGTGATTTCCCATCGGATCGCTTTTGGGCGGAATAAAGTAACGCATGAAAAGAAAAAATCGCTTGTTGCAAGATTGGCAGGGGCGTTTATCAATCCATTTACCGCAATTTTGTTCTGCCTGGCAGTCGTATCTATTTTTACCGATATTGTTGTACCGATCCTTCAGCATGCACCGGAGGATGTGGCTCCGCTTACCATCATTATAATTTTTACGATGGTATTTATTTCCGGTACACTTCGGTTTGTCCAGGAATCCCGGTCGGGGAATGCCGCGGAGAAGCTGTTGGCGATGATTACCACCACTTGCACGGTTACAAGAAAGAACAACGGGAAGCAGGAGATCCCTCTGGAAGATTTGGTAGTCGGTGATATTATTCATCTCTCCGCTGGCGATATGGTTCCGGCGGATGTACGGGTGCTGGAGGCCAAAGACCTGTTTATCAGCCAGTCGGCCCTGACAGGGGAGAGCGATCCCATCGAAAAGATTCCGGTTGTCTGTGAGAAGGAATACGATTCCATCACAGATTACCCGAACATCGCCTTTATGGGAAGCAATGTCATCAGCGGGAGTGCAACGGCGGTCGTGGTAGCCGTAGGTGATGATACCCTTTTCGGCTCCATGGCGGTGTCTGTCGCGGGAGAAGCAGTGGAAACCAATTTTACGAAAGGCGTAAACGCAGTTTCCTGGGTCCTGATTCGCTTCATGCTGGTGATGGTACCGGTGGTATTCTTCATCAATGGTCTGACCAAGGGTGACTGGCTGGAAGCGTTTCTGTTCGCCATTTCCGTGGCAGTGGGCCTCACCCCTGAAATGCTGCCGATGATCGTCACCACCTGCCTTGCTAAAGGTGCGATGTCCATGTCAAAGAAAAAGACCATCGTGAAAAACTTAAATTCTATTCAGAACTTTGGGGCGATGGATGTACTCTGCACGGATAAAACCGGCACATTGACCCAGGACAAAGTGGTTCTGGAGTACCACATGGATGTGACCGGAAAGGAAGATATTCGTGTTTTAAGACATGCGTACCTGAATAGCTACTTCCAGACCGGATATAAAAATTTGATGGATATAGCGATTATTGAGCGGACAGAGGAGGAAGAAGCGGCCAATCACCAGTTGGCCGATCTCTCCGCAGTTTACCACAAGGTAGACGAGATTCCGTTTGACTTCACCAGGCGCCGCCTTTCAACGGTTGTAGAGGATACCAGCGGGAAACGGCAAATGATTACCAAGGGTGCCATAGAAGAAATGCTCTCCATCTGTTCTCATGCGGAATATCAGGGAGAGGTGCAGCCACTTACCGATCAAATTCGGCAGGCGATTCTGAAAACAGTAGCCGATTTGAATGAGGACGGGATGCGCGTAATCGCCATTGCGCAAAAACGGGCGCTTCCTGCCGCTGATACATACAGCGTCAAGGACGAGTGCGATATGGTTCTGATGGGATACCTTGCATTTCTTGATCCGCCCAAGGAGTCCACCGCGGAGGCGATTCGGGCATTGAAAGCCCATGGCGTCACCACAAAAATCCTCACCGGAGATAACGACCGTGTGACCCGCTGTATCTGCAAGCAGGTGGGCCTCAAGGTAAGCAATCTTCTGCTCGGCTCCGATGTGGAACGCATGAGCGATGACGAGCTGATCCAGGTGGCAGAATCTACGGATGTATTTGCCAAGCTCTCGCCGGATCAGAAGGCACGTGTTGTGACGGCCCTGCGGAGCGGCGGCCATACCGTAGGCTTTATGGGGGATGGCATCAATGACGCTGCGGCGATGAAATCGGCGGATATTGGCATTTCCGTGGACACTGCAGTAGATATTGCAAAAGAGTCGGCGGACATTATCCTGCTGGAAAAAGACCTGATGGTACTGGAGCAGGGTATCATTGAGGGCCGCAAAACCTATGCCAATATGATTAAGTATATCAAAATGACGGCCTCCTCCAACTTTGGAAATATGTTTTCGGTATTGGCAGCCTCGGCACTCCTTCCCTTCCTGCCGATGGAGAGCGTCCATCTAATCTTGCTGAACCTGATCTATGATCTGAGCTGTACCGCCATCCCCTGGGACAACGTGGATGAGGAATTTATCGCTGTTCCACGCAAGTGGGAAGCATCCAGCATTGGGAATTTTATGATCTGGATCGGGCCTACGAGTTCTATCTTCGACTGGACAACATACGCCTTTCTGTACTTCGTTTTCTGCCCGATATTCGTTTCCGGCGGCGTGCTTTATAATGACCTGTCTGCTCATTACAGAGGAGCGGAACTGGCACAAATGCAGACTACTTATGCGGCCATGTTCCATGCCGGGTGGTTTGTGGAATCCATGTGGAGCCAGACGCTGGTGATCCACATGATCCGAACCCCGAAACTGCCGTTTATCCAGAGCCGCGCCTCGGCCCCGGTGACGTTGCTGACCTTTACCGGCATCGCGGTACTGACGGTCATCCCCTTTACCGCATTGGGAAAAATGCTCGGATTTGTCGCCCTCCCCACAGCTTATTTTGCTTACCTGATCCCCTGCATTTTGTTGTATATGGTGTTGGCGACCAGTATTAAGAAAGCCTATGTGCGTCATTTTGGGGAGCTGCTGTAACAGGAAGGGAGTGTGCATGATATGACAATCAATTGGAACACAATATGGATGAATTTGTTCGGAAGAACGGAGCTGTTCGGAATCAATATGGGGTTTTGGGCAGCGATAACCGTGACGGGACTTATTGTGATCCTGATGAATGTGGTCTTTTGGACACGGAAAAGATTTCATTCATACGGAGACAGTTTATAGCTATTGAACCCCCTGGAGAGCTCCTTCCTGATCCACAAGGCCATGCGCTTTGACAGCAAGGGCGGGAGAATCCCGGATGTGATTTCCGATAACTATGAAAAGCTGGCACCCTCCGCAGACACCCGGCTGCGGGTCAACCGTAGCGGGATCCAGCAAAAAATCATTATGAAATTCTTGCACATATAACGTAAAACAAGAAGCCCGTTGCAGAATAAAACGGTTCTGCAACGGGCTCCTTTTCACACCAAAATGAAAAATGCTATAAAGTTGTGGGCAAATATTTAAAGGAAGGGTAAAAGGGGCAGCAACGCAGGCCCTGGGGCAAGTGACGGGCCACCTTCTCCCGTCACGCCGCCTCGAACTGGCTGCGGTAGAGGGAGGCGTAAAAGCCGTTCCGGGCCATCAGTTCCCTGTGGGTGCCCCGCTCCACGATGTCGCCGTCCCGCACCACCAGGATCAGATCCGCGCTGCGGATGGTGGACAGGCGGTGGGCGATGACAAAGCTGGTACGGCCCCGCATCAGGTTGTCCATAGCAGTCTGGATGCGCTGTTCGGTGCGGGTGTCCACACTGCTGGTGGCCTCGTCCAGGATCAGGATGCGGTTATCGGCCAGAATGGCCCGGGCGATCGTCAGCAGCTGCTTCTGGCCCTGGCTGACGTTGGAGGCGTCCTCGTTCAGCTCCATCTGGTAGCCGCCGGGCAGCGTGCGGATAAAGTGGTCGGCGTTTGCAGCCTTTGCGGCGGCAATGACCTCCTCGTCCGTGGCATCCAGACGGCCATAGCGGATGTTCTCCATGATCGTGCCCTTGAACAGCCAGGTATCCTGCAGCACCATGCCGAAGCCCTCGCGCAGGTCGCTGCGGTCAAAGTCCCTGACGTTGTGGCCGTTCAGCAAGATTTCGCCGGAATCCACATCATAGAACCGCATGAGCAGCTTGACCATTGTGGTCTTGCCCGCGCCGGTGGGGCCGACGATGGCGACCTTCTGGCCGGGCTTGACATTGCAGCTGAAATTGTGGATGACGGTCTTTTCCGGCGTGTAGCCGAACTTTACATGGTCAAACGTGACCTGGCCGTCGATACAGGCGGGGTCGGCGCGGCGGGCGGGGTCTGCCAGCTGGTCCTCCTCGGGCTCGTTCAAAAATTCAAAGACGCGCTCGGCGGCGGCGGTCATGCTTTGCAGCATGTTGGACACCTGCGCCAGCTGCTGGATGGGCTGGGTGAAGTTCTTGACGTACTGGATGAACGCCTGAATATCGCCGATGGTGATGGCGCCCGCTGCGGCAAAAATGCTGCCGACGATGGCGACGGCCACATAGCCCAGGTTGCCCACAAAGTTCATGATGGGCTGCATCAGACCGGACAAAAACTGCGATTTCCACGCGGATTCGTACAGCTTATCGTTCGCGGCGTTGAAGTCGTCCAGCACGGCGGCCTCGCGGTTGAACGCCTTGATGACGTTGTGGCCGGAGTAGACCTCCTCGACCTGACCGTTGACAACGCCCAGTGTCGCCTGCTGCGCCTTGAAATACTTCTGGCTGAACTTGACGACCACCAGCACCAGCGCCAGCGAAACCGGCAGGATCAGCAGGGCGATCAGCGTCATTTTGGGGCTGATGGACAGCATCATGATGAGCACGCCGACCATCGTCGCAACGCTGGTGATCAGCTGGGTCACGCTCTGGTTCAGGCTCTGGCCCAGCGTATCCACGTCGTTTGTAATGCGGGACAGCACCTCGCCGACGGTGCGCTTTTCAAAGTAGGCCAGCGGCAGGCGGTTGATCTTTTTGCTGATCTGGTCGCGGAAGTCGTAGCAGACCTTCTGCGACAGGCCGGACATGAGCCAGCCCTGAATGAAGCTGAACGCCGCGGACAGCAGGTACATGCCCAGCAGGAACAGCAGCACCTTGCCGATGTAGGCAAAGTCGATGCCGCCCACGCCGCGCAGCTTGGCGATCCAGCCGGTGGCCAGCGCCGTGGTGGCCTTGGCCAGGATCTTCGGCCCTGCAATGTTGAAAATGGTTGACAGAACAGCAAAAACAATGACGACGACCAGCGACAGCTTATACTTGCTCATGGCGGCCAGCAGCTGGCGCAGCGTGCCCTTGAAGTCCTTGGCGCGCTCCGTCGTCATGCGTCCGGGTCTTGGCATATCACTCACCCTCCTTCTGCAAATTCAGTTCCTTCTGGCTCAGCTGGCTGCGCGCAATTTCCTGATACGCGGGGCAGCTTTCCATCAGCTGGGCATGGGTGCCCTTGCCGACGAGGCGGCCCTCATCCAGCACCAGGATCTGGTTCGCGTGCAGCACGGTGGAGATGCGCTGCGCCACAATAATGACTGTGGCGTTGTCGGTTTTAGCCTTCAGCGCACGGCGCAGCGCCACGTCGGTCTTGTAGTCCAGCGCCGAGAAGCTGTCGTCAAACAGATAGATCTGCGGGTGCTTGGCAATGGCGCGGGCAATCGAAAGGCGCTGCTTCTGCCCGCCGGAGACGTTGCTGCCGCCCTGGGCAATCGGGCTGTCGAAGCCCTCGGGCTTAGCGGAGATGAACTCCGTGGCCTGGGCAATCTCGGCGGCCTGCTCTGCGTCGGCGTCGGTGATGTGGTCGCCGCCGAACTTCAGGTTGGATGTGATCGTGCCGCTGAACAGCACGCCCTTCTGCGGTACATAGCCCAGCTCGTCGTGCAGCTGTGCCTGGGTCATGTCGCGCACATCAACGCCGTCAATCGTCACGCTGCCCTCGGTCACATCGTAGAAGCGCGGAATCAGGTTGAGCAGCGTAGATTTGCCGCAGCCTGTGGAGCCGATGATAGCCGTTGTCTCGCCGGGTCTGGCCGTGAAGCTGATGTGCTCGAGCGCGTCCTCGTCGGAGCCGGGATAGCGGAAGCTGACGTCATGGAACGCCACAACGCCGTGGGTGCCGTCCGCGGGCAGTGCCTTGGGCGCAGCGGGGTCATGGATGGTCGAGGGGGTCTTGATGACCTCGTCAATGCGGTCCGCAGCCACACCGGCGCGGGGCAGCATGACGGCGACCATCGAGAGCATGAGGAAAGACATGACGATCTGCATCGTGTAGGTGATGAACGCGATCATCTCACCCACCTGCATGTTGCCCAGATCCATCGCCTTGCCGCCGAACCAGACGATGAGCAGGCTCGTGCCGTTCATGATGAGCGTCATAAACGGCATCATGGCGACCATCGTGCGGTTGGTGAACAGCTGGGTCTTCATCAGGTCGGTGTTGGCCCTGTCAAAGCGCTTTTCCTCAAATGCCTCGCGGCTGAACGCGCGGATGGGCATAATGCCGGTCAGGATTTCGCGGCTGACAAGGTTCAGCCGGTCCACCAGGACTTGCATCTGCTTGAATTTCGGCATGGCTACGTTCATCAAAACGGCGATGAGCGCCAGCAGCGCGGCCACGGCCACAAAGATGATCCATTCCAGCCCCGTGTTGCCGCTGGCAACGTGCATGATGCCGCCAATGCCCAAAATGGGCGCGTAGGCTACCATGCGCAGCAGGATCACGCAGACGAACTGCACCTGCTGGATGTCGTTCGTGGTGCGGGTAATCAGCGAAGCAGTGGAAAATTTTTCGATTTCGGCGTTGGAGTAGCCGACGACGGTCCTGAACACGTCGCGGCGCAGGTCACGGCCAATGGCGGCGGAGACGCGGGACGCGATAAAGCCTACGGCGACGGCCACGGCAACCATGAGCAGCGTTAAAGCCAGCATCTGGCCGCCCGTGCGCAGCAGATAGGACATTTGCACGTCATGGGCAATGCCCTGAGCGTCATATTCCAGCGCGACGAGCAGCATGGCTTGGCTGGACAGGCTGTCGGCGACGGTCTCGTCCAGCTGGGCGAGACCGTCCGTCAGCTGGCTCTGCAGCATTTCCCGTGCGCCGGGGGCCTGGGACGCGGCGGCCAGCTGCGTGGCGACGGCGTCGAGGTCATAGGCCGTGGGGGCCACGGTGTCGGTGGTACCGGCGGCAGTGGCGGCATTCTTTGCCGCGGCCATGTACAGCACAACGTCCGGCGTTGTGAACGCATTTTCCAGCGCGGCGGTGTCCGCGTCCGGCTTCAGTGTGCGCACACCGTCCGCGTCGGGGTCGGAGTAGGCTTCGTCCGTCAGTGCGGCGTCGTCCTCGGACATGAGCAGCTCGAGCGCCTGCAGCGTTGTGCTGCGGACGGTGTCGGGCACGGGGCTTTCAATGCCGCCCTGCTGGATGCCGGTGTCCACAATTTTGCTTGTGTAGTCGGGCAGGCTTAAATCGCAGTATGCCTGCACGATGAGCAGCACAACGACGGCCAGGCAGGCCGCCCAGTGCCGCCCCAGCTGCTTAAAAATTTTCGTCATGCGGGGGTTCTCCTTTCAAATCGGTTTTCATAGCGGCGTTCTCGGCCTCGATGGCGGCGAGCAGAGCGTCCTTTACGGCGTTGGCCTGCGCCAGCTGCTCCGGGGTCAGCCGCGCCATGATGCGGGCAAAGTAGTCGTTCATGGCCTGCTCATTGGCTTTGCGGGCGCGCTCCCCTGCCGGGGTGATGCGCACCAGCGTCTTGCGGCGGTCCTTGGAGTCGGTCTCGCGGACGATGTGGCCGTCCTGCTCCATCTGACGCAGCCCGCGGGAAATCGCCGGCATAGGCTGGTGCATCTGCCGCGCAATGTCCGAGACATAGATCGCACCGTCGCAGCCGTGCTGCTCAATGAGATTGTACAGACTTTGCAGCATGCCATAGCGGCATTTGGGCTGCCCGGCCAGTGCCATGCGCATCCCGCGCCTGGACAGTGTGTGCAGCCGCGCCACAAAGCGGAACACCCCGCTCAGATAAGGGGTTTCAGTGCCCATTGGTAAACACCTCCTGTTAATAGTTGACTTGTGTTAATTATTAAAACATGATAATAATACACCCTCCTGCACCACGGTGCAAGAGGGTGTAAGGAAGTTTTAAGATTTGTTCATAAAGGGAGGCTTTAGGCTTATTCCTTCACACACGCAAGATTGCTCAGCGTCACACCCTTGCACAGCCCCAGCGGCAGGGCGACGGACGGCTTGGTGATGGTAATATCCTTAAAGACAATGTCCTCGACCTCATAGCCAGGCTTGTCAAAGCCCGCGATCTCGATCGGGGCGGCATCGTGCCGGCTGCGGTCATGGTCCTGCACCTCGGCGGTCAGGGTCAGCCGCTCAAAGAAGCAGTGCTCGAGCTTCGGCGGGGCACCGGCGGGCAAACCGTCGTCATTGTACGGTACGCTGTGCAGCATGACGCGGGGCGTGATGCAGTCCCGCACGGTCACGCCGCGCACATAGCCGCCGCGCTTGGGCGTGGCCTTGATCTCAATGCCGGACAGCGAGTTTGCCAGATCACAGTCCCAGATCTGCACGTCCTCCACGCCGCCGCTCATCTCGCTGCCGATGCAGATGCCGTGGCCGCAGTCGCTGCGGCAGTCAAACACCCGGATATGCGCGCAGGGACGGTTGATTTCGTTGCCCTCGGGGTTCTTGCCGCTCTTGATGGCGACAGCGTCGTCCCCCGTGGAGAACTCCGACGCAAACAGCGTGCAGTTCGTTGAGGAATCCGGGTCCCAGCCGTCGCCGTTCCAGACGCCCTCGGACACAAAGGTGCAGTGGTCGGTCTGGATGTCGTCGCAGTAGATCATGTGGACGTTCCAGGATGGGCCGTTTTTCAGCGTGATACCGCTGATCCAGACGTTCTCACAGTTGCTTAAATTGATAAGCCGCGGACGGACGCGGCCCGGGATCGTGTCGCTGTTCTCGCAGCTTTCGACGAGATCCCGGTTGTCGTCCAGAAAGCTCTTGATGCGGGCACGCTCGTCCTCAATGATCTTGCGGGCCAGCTCCTGCCCGCCGCCGCAGATCGTGCCTCTGCCGCGGATGATGATATTGCGGCAGTTCGGGCCGGTCTTGTGGTTCATGTCGCCCGCGTTCAAAAGGCTTGAGTAGCAGCGCATCTCGGTGCCCTCAAATCGGCTGGGGATGCGGGGCGAATAGTCGTGAATGTTCGTTGTGCCCTGCAGGACCGCGCCCTTGGCCAGATAAATTTCCAGATCGCTGTGCAGCCGCAGCGCGCCGGTCAGGAAATCGCCCGCCGGCACGTACAGAATATCGTCCGCGCCGCAGTCGTTGATGGCCCGCTGTAAATTGTCGGTGTTCAGGATATGGCCGTCGCCCTTGCAGAAGTAGGGCGCGGCGGTAATGTCGATGCGGCGTTTTTCCCTGCCGAACTGCAGCGTGGCCGAGCCGATGCAGTAGCTGCCGCTGACCACGTCCACCCGGAAGGAACTGCCGTAGCTCAGCCCCTCTATCGTAAAATGGGTGCGGTCTGTGCGGCCAATGGCCTCACCGTTCAGGGAGACCGTGTATTCCGCCCCGCTGGGCGCGGCGGCGGGTTTATCCCAGTACAGCACCGCGTAATCTTCGGTGCAGCGTATATTCAAATTGCCTTGTTTCATGGTGACGTCCTTTGGTTATGGGAAGTTTGCTCTTTCTTACATATTGTACCACAGTGTGCGCGTTTATCCAAGACTTGGGGGTGACAAAATACGCGGGCTGAAATGCTGCAGGTTTTTACACTTTGCAAGGTTGACATTTATAATCACATCTGCATAGTGGGGATATAGAGAAGTAGGGGCCGGGCATGCCCGGCCCGCGGCTTTGCCCATAGAACTCGTTTACGGGCGAGAGAGGAACGATCTATGTTAAACCAGTTTTCACGCACGCAATTACTGCTCGGCAAGGAGGGCATGGACCGGCTGCTTTGCTTTTGTGCGGGATGTATGGTACAATAGGGAAACACTGTAGGGGCCGGGCATGCCCGGCCCGCGGCCTGCCTATAAGCGGGCGTCTCCCGTGAAGCTGCGGGCCGCACATCTGCGGCCCCTACTGCGCGGCAATTTATACTGCACGAAAGGAGCTGCCATGGACAAGGCTATATTTGAAACGGCCCATCTGGCGGCCCTGAACGACCAGCAGCGCGCGGCGGTGGAGGCGGTCAACGGCCCGGTGCTGCTGCTGGCGGTGCCGGGCAGCGGCAAAACCACCGTGCTCATCACCCGGCTGGGCTATATGACCGAGGTCTGCGGCATTGCGCCGGAAGCCATCCTGACAATGACCTACACCGTCGCCGCCACGCAGGAGATGCGCGCCCGGTTCGCGGCGCGGTTCGGCGGCGAATTGGCCGCACGGCTGGAGTTCCGCACCATCAACGGTGTGGCGGCGCGCATCATCGCGCTGTACAGCCGCATGTATGGCCGTATCCCGCCGGAGCTCATCCGCAATGAGAGCGAGACCACGCCGCTGCTCATGCGGCTATGGCAGGACACAAACCACGAGTACCCCGCCGAGAGCACGGTCAAGGATCTGCGCACCGCCATCACCTACATTAAAAATATGTGCCTGACCGACGCGGAATTGGACGAACTGGAAACCGATATTGAGAATCTGCCCGACCTGTACCGCGGCTACCAGAAGGCGCTGAAGGCCGCGCACAAAATGGACTACGACGACCAGCTCTGCTTTGCGCTGCAAATCCTGCGCGGTGCGCCCGCGGTTGCGGCGGCGTTCCGCAAACGGTACAAGTATTTCTGCGTCGATGAGTCGCAGGATACGTCCAAGGTACAGCATGAAATTATCCGCGTGCTGGCGCAGGAAAGCGGCAATATCTTTATGGTCGGCGACGAGGACCAGAGCATTTACGGTTTCCGCGCCGCCTACCCCCAGGCGCTGATGGACTTTGAAAAGACCTATCCCGGCGCACAGATTTTGCTGATGGAGCAGAACTATCGCTCCACAGAGCCGATTCTGGAGGCTGCCAACCGCTTTGTGGCGCGCAACCGCTATCGCCGCCCCAAGACCATCGCACCGACGCAGGGCCCCGGCGCTCCGCTGCAGATCGTCACCGTGCCGCGCCGCGCCGACCAGCTGCCATTCTTGTTTGAGACGGCGCAGCACTGCGATACCGGGACGGCGGTGCTGTTCCGCAACCACGAGAGCGCACTGCCCATCATCGACCTGTGCGAGCGGCGGGGCATCCCCTACGCCTGCAAGGCAGTGGACCAGACCTTTTTTACCAACAAGATCGTCCGCGATGTGACCGATATTTTCACGCTGGCCGCACACCCCGCGGATGGGGAAACTTTTCTGCGCTGCTACTACAAATTTGGCGTGCCCGTCACCCGCGCACAGGCGCTGTTTGCCTGCAATCAGGCGCGGCAGTACGGGCAGGGATGCTGGACGGCCCTGCTGAATGAGGACAGCATCCGTCCGCGCACCCGCGCTGCCATGGCTGACGTGGCGGACGGTCTGGCGCGTCTGCCCAAAATGGCCGCGGACGATGCGGTGCGGTTCCTGGCCGACCAGCTGGGCTACGGCAAATATCTGGACAAAAACGGCATGGACCGCACGAAGCTGGCCGTGCTGGAAATGCTCGGCGCACAGGAGCCGACGCCGCGGCACCTGCTGCGGCGGTTGGAAAAACTGCGCAGCATCATACAAAACCATGAGAACCCGCCCGGATGCAGGTTTTTGCTTTCGACGATCCACTCGGCCAAGGGGCTGGAATATGACCGGGTCATTTTGTTGGATGTGCTGGACGGCATTCTGCCCGCCAAGCCGGAGCTGTGCTGCCGCACGCCCGGTGAGACACAGCAGTATGAGGAGGACCGGCGGCTGTTTTACGTGGCCATGACCCGCGCGCGGCAGCAGTTGGTGTTGTTTGACTGCGCGGCGGAGCGCTCGGCCTTTGTGGATGAGGTGCTGTCCGGTCTGCCCGGCCACCGCAAACGCCACGATGCCGAGCCCGCGGGCCGCCGCACACCCCCGCCCGCGGCACGCGCCCCGCTGCCGCCTGTGGATGTGGACAGCATCACCGCCGTCGGTGCCCATGTGCGGCATGCCGTCTTTGGCCCCGGCACCGTGGAAAGCGTTGCGGGCCGCCGCGTGACCGTGCGCTTTACGGCAGGTCCGCGCACACTGGACGCCCAGGTCGTCGCGGAGCGGCATCTGATGTGGGCGGAGTGAAATGTGAGGAGCCTTCCCCCTTGGGGGAAGGTGCCCGAGGCCCCGACCGAGGGCGGATGAGGGGAAAGACACCGGATATTACCCGTTAATATGCTATAAGGCGGACTCTGCCCTCATCAGTCCGCTTTGCGGACAGCTTCCCCCGAGGGGGAAGCCAAAGAGGTACTTTGATGAAAAAAATTCTGCTTCTCGCCACAGGCGGGACGATTGCAAGCCGCCCTACGGCGGCGGGCGGGCTGGCCCCGGCCATCACGTCAGAGGAGCTGCTGGCCTGCGTGCCTGAGCTGGCTGACCTGTGCGAGGTCAGCGCTGTGCAGGTGTTCAACCTGGATTCGACGAACGTCGGCCCCGCGCAGTGGCAGAGCATCGTGCGCTGCATCAAAGAAAATTATGATGCCTGCGACGGCTTTGTCATCGCCCACGGCACAGACACGATGGCCTACACCGCCGCGGCGCTCAGCTACATGGTGCAGAACAGCGCGAAGCCCGTTGTGCTGACCGGCAGCCAGAAGTCCATCTACAACCGCGATACCGACGCGCGCAACAACCTCTACCGCGCGTTCGTCTACGCGGTCAGCGACGGCGCATGGGGCGTGCAGCTGGTGTTTGACAACAAGGTCATTCTGGGCACACGCGCGCGCAAGACGCGGACGCGCAGCTTCAATGCGTTTTCCAGCATCGACTACCCCGAGACCGCGGTGTTCCGCGATACGCGGCTGGTGACGTTTCTGCGCCGCCCCACGGACCAGCCGCCCGTGCGGTTCTATGAAAGGCTTGAGCCCGCCGTCTTTGTGCTGCGGCTTGTGCCGGGTATGCGGGCGGACATCATCCCGCTGCTGGCCCCGCACTACCGCGCACTGGTGCTGGAGAGCTTCGGCGTCGGCGGCCTGCCGGGCGGGGAGCACGGCGAGATGTTCGCCGCCCTGCGCCGCTGGTGTGAGAGCGGGCGGTTGGCGGTGTTTACCACGCAGGTCCCGCATGAGGGCTGCGACTTGGCCGTCTACGAGGTGGGCCGCGCCGTCGGTGAGCTGCCCGGCGTCCTGGAGGCCCGCGACATGACCCCCGAGGCTGTCGCCGTCAAGCTGATGTGGGCACTGGGCCAGACCGAGGACCGGAAGAAGGCGGCACGGCTGTTTGAGACGCCGATTGAATACGACATAATTTAAAAATGAGAAGCCTTCTCTCCCCCCCGTGAGCAGGCTTTAGAAAGCAAAGGCTGCCCCGGACATGACCGGCCCCTACAGGCAAGCCCTGATTGCAACGTAGCTGCGATCTATTTTCAAACTTATTACATATTTTGTGAACAAACATTACATAACATGTAAACATTAGCACTCTGCTATTGACAGTGCTAATGTTCGGTGCTATTATAGAGGCGTTCCAAGGGAAAGAGGAACGGAAGAACCGAATCCCCAAAGGGAACGCAACAATGTGTATCAAAAGTCAACCGCTCACAAACAAAACGGGCGGCCGATGAAAATTGGAGGAATGACTTATGATGATGGTTCCGTATATGTTCAATGAGGCTTTGATGGATGATCTGTTCAGCAACGATTGGGAGCACGATTTTGACCGCGCCATGAAGGCCGCTGCGCCCCGCGGTATGTTTGGCAAACGTGCCGCCAATGTGATGAAAACCGATGTCCGCGAGAACAAGGACAGCTACGATGTGTTCGTTGATCTGCCCGGCTTCAAGAAAGAGGACGTTAAGCTCGATTTGGACAACGGCTATCTGACCATCAGCGCCCAGCGCAATGAGGAGCTGGATGACAAGGACAACGAGGGCCGCTATATCCGCCAGGAGCGTGCTACCGGCAGCTGCGCACGCAGCTTCTATGTCGGCAAGGAGCTGGAGCCCAAGGACATCAGCGCTAAGTTTGAGAACGGCATCTTGACCCTGCATCTGCCCAAGGCCGAGGCCAAGAAGCTCGAGCCGAAGCAGACGCTGATTGAGATCGAGTGATTGCAAAAAAATGTGCAGCCATGCTGCACCGTAGGGGCGCATTCTATATGCGCCCGCTTGGCAGCATCCCGTTGTGAAAAAAGATAAACGCAGGGTAAACGTCCACGGGCGGATATAGAATCCGCCCCTACAGAGTCTCTGCCCTAAAAATCATCAGGCCGCAGCCCGAAATTCCGGGCTGCGGCCTTTTGTTTTGCCGCAAGGTGTGCTATAATTCCATGTAGATGAAAGAAAAGTACAGGGAGGTCCTGCCCGTGCAATATTCCGATGAGCATCTGCGCTATCTGCGCCTGCTGTCCCAGAAATACCAGACCGTGGCCGCCGCGGCCAGCGAAATCATCCGCATTGAGGCCCTGCTCCGTCTGCCCAAGGGCACCGAGCACTTCATGAGTGACCTGCACGGCGAGCACGAAGCGTTCGTACATATATTAAACAGCGCATCGGGCGTCATCCGTGAAAAAATCGACACGGTGCTTGGCAACGGTGTCCCCGCCGAGGAGCGTGCCGAGCTGGCGACGCTCGTCTATTATCCCAATCAGAAGCTGCCCGAGCTGAAAGCCCGCCAGCGAGACCTGCACGCCTGGTATCGCATGACGCTGCTGCGGCTCATCGACCTGTGCCGATTCGTGTCCAGCAAGCATACCCGCGACCATGTGCGCCGCTGTCTGCCGCAGAACTGCGGTTACATCCTCGACGAGCTGCTTCACGCCCACTTTGAGGACCACGACAAGGACCAGTATTACGGCGAGATCATTGAGAGCATCATCCGCTATGACCGCGCCGACGCCTATATTATCCGCTTCTGCGAGGTCATCAAACGGCTGGCTGTGGACCGTCTGCACATTGTGGGCGACCTGTTTGACCGCGGCCCGCGCCCGGACCGCATTCTGGACAGCCTCATGGCGCATCATCAGGTGGACATCCAGTGGGGCAACCACGACGTGGTCTGGATGGGCGCGGCAGCGGGCAGCCCGCTCTGCATTATGACCGTGCTGAAAACAACGCTGGCCTACAACAATCTGGACACGCTGGAGGGCGGCTACGGCATCAGCCTGCGCCGCTTGGAGCGCTTTGCCCAGCATACTTACGCGGATTCCGATGTTTCGCGCTGGCTGCCCCACGCCGACCAGCGCACAGCGGCAGGCGACCTGACCGCCGCCGCGCGGATGCACAAGGCCGTGACCGTTATGATGCTCAAGCTGGAGGCACAGGTCATTGCCCGCAACCCGGATTTCGATTTGCAGGGCCGCGACTTTTTGAACCACATTGACTTTGCCGCGGGCACGGTGGACTATTTCGGCACGACCTATCCCCTGCTGGACTGCGACTTTCCCACCGTTGACCCGGCCAACCCTGCCGCGCTGACTGCTGATGAGGAAAAGATCGCCGCCGAGCTGGTGCGCAGCTTTGCCGAGAGTGAGCGCCTGCAGCGCCATGTGCAATTTTTGTACGCCCACGGCGCGTTTTATAAAATGTGCAACGGCAATCTGCTCTACCACGGCGCAGTGCCGATGACCGAGGACGGCGCGTTTGCGGCCATTCGGTTTGAGGGCACCGCCCGCAGCGGCAAGCAGCTGTTCGACTACTGTGACCGCCGCGCCCGCCAGGGCTACAGCGCGCCCGCGGGCAGCCCGGCACGGCTGGCCGGACAGGACTTTTTGTGGTACCTGTGGTGCGGGGCAAAATCGCCGCTGTTTGGCCGCAGTGCCATGACGACGTTTGAGCGGCTCTATATTGCTGACCCGGCGGCCCAGGTGGAGATCAAGGACCCCTACTACAGGCACATTGCCGACCCGCGCACCGCCGAGCATATTTTGCGCGAATTTGGCCTGTCCGGCGAGGGCAGCCACATCGTGAACGGCCATGTCCCGGTCCGCGCCATCGAGGGGGAAAGCCCTATCAAGGGCGGCGGGCGGCTCATCATTATTGACGGCGGTTTCTGCCGTGCCTACCACCGGCGCACCGGCATAGCCGGCTACACACTGGTCTATAACTCGCGCGGGCTGATCTTGCGCACCCACCAGCCGTTTGAGAGCGTGGAGAAGGCCATTCACGAGGACGAGGACATTGCCAGCAAGAGCGAGTATATCTATACTGCGCTCCAGCGCATTCTGGTGCGCGACACCGACGAGGGCGGGCGCAAGCAGGCGCTGATCCGTGACCTGACAGCCCTGGTCGAAGCCTACCAGAGCGGTGTGATCGCGCAGGGCGTGGCGCAGGAAATGTGACAGTTGAAATTTGCACAAATTGTTCTATAATAGGGAAATAGTGGGATGCCTGTAGGGGCCGGACATGTCCGGCCCGGTACCTACCCATGAGCACACACCGGCGGGAAACCCGCGGGCCGGGCGTGCCCGGCCCCTACAATGCGGTGTCTACAGATACATAAAAGGAGACGATTTAACCATGGCTTGCACCACCATTCTGGTCGGCAAAAATGCGTCCTACGACGGGTCCACGATGATCGCCCGCAACGACGATTCCGGCTCCGGCCATTTCACTGCCAAAAAGTTTACCGTTTTTCAGCCGCAGGACTACCCTGCGGTCTATAAATCCGTCATTTCGGGCGTTGAGATCCCGCTGCCCGGCAGCGGCCTGCGTATTACCGCGGTACCCAACGCTGTCGAAGGCAAGGGCCTGTGGGCGGCCAGCGGCGTCAACGCGGCCAACGTCGGCATGACGGCTACCGAGACCATCACCTCCAACCCGCGCGTGCTGGGCGCTGACCCGCTCGTCAAGGGCGGCATCGGCGAGGAGGACATTGTCTATCTGGTCCTGCCCTATGTCCGCTCCGCGCGCGAGGGCGTCCGGCGCCTTGGCAGTCTGCTGGAGCAGTACGGCACCTACGAGATGAACGGCATCGCGTTCCAGGATGTGGACGAGGTCTGGTGGCTCGAGACCATCGGCGGCCACCACTGGATGGCCCGCCGCGTGCCCGATGACGTCTATGTGGTTATGCCGAACCAGCTCGGCCTTGACACGCTCGACCTGGACGACGCGCTGGGCGAGCAGAAGGAGTTCATGTGCTCCGCCGACCTGCGCGGCTTTATCGACAAGTACCATCTTGACCTGTCCCTGGACGGTGCGCTGAATCCGCGCGACGCCTTCGGCAGCCACGACGATGCCGACCATGTCTACAACACGCCCCGCGGCTGGTACATGCTGCGCTATTTCAACCCCAATACGTTCGCCTGGGACGGCCCGGACGCCGACTTTACGCCGCGCTCCGACGACCTGCCCTGGTGCATGGTGCCCGAGAAAAAAATCACGCCCGAGGACGTAAAGTACGTGCTGTCGAGCCATTATCAGGGCACGCCGTATGACCCCTATGCGGCCACGGCTTCCGAGAGGGGCATCTACCGTCCCATCGGCGTGAACCGCAACGACTTTATGGCACTGCTGCAAATGCGCCCCGACGTACCGGAGGACTTCCGCGCCGTGGAGTGGCTGGCCTTTGCGTCCAACGCCTTCAACACGATGGTGCCCTTCTACGCCAACGTGGACACGACGCCGGAGTACCTGTCCAACACGACGGGCGATGTCTCCACCGACAACTTCTACTGGGCCAGCCGTCTGCTGGCCGCCATGGCCGATGCGTCCTACGCAAAATCGGTGTTCCACATCGAGCGCTACACGCTGAGCGTCGGCAGCAAAGCCAACGGCATCATCAACACCTATGACGATGCCCAGCGCGGCGAGGCCGACCCCGTCGCCCGTGCCGCCCTGCGCACCAAGGCCAACGAGGAGCTGGCCGCCATGGTCAGGGCCGAGACGACGGACGCCCTGAATAAGGTCCTGTTTGAGCTGAGCAGCGGCATGAAGAATGCGTATTCGCGCTCGGATGCGTAAATTGCGTAAATAATATTGTGAAGGGACGTGCCGGAGGGTGCGTCCTTTTTTGCTGGTACACCTGCAACGCAGGGGCGCATTCTATATGTGCCCGCAGGCCGCGCGGTATGCGGAACGGCAGGGGCGGATATAGAATCCGCCCCTACGGGGATACAATATGTAAAATTCAAACTATTTTACAATAATGTCACAATCTTTGAAAGAATTTGAACTTGCTTTTATGCCGAAATCTTTGTATAATAAATGTCAGGATGGGGCACTAGGAGGCTGACTTAGTCCCCTTGTCCCCCATTCAGCCAAAAGTATAGAGAAAGAGGTATATGTAAACATGGCAAATCTGGATTTGACTAAGTATGGCATTACCGGCACGACCGAGATCGTGCATAACCCCTCTTATGAGATGCTGTTCGAGGAGGAGACCAAACCCGAGCTGACCGGCTATGAGAAGGGCCAGGTCACCGAGCTGGGCGCTGTCAATGTCATGACCGGCGTTTACACCGGCCGTTCCCCCAAGGACAAATACATCGTCGTGGACGAGAACTCCAAGGACACCGTTTGGTGGACCAGCGACGAGTACAAGAACGACAACCACCCCATGACCGAGCAGACCTGGTCTGCCGTGAAGGACATCGCCAAGAAGGAGCTGTGCAACAAGCGCCTGTTCGTTGTCGATGCCTTCTGCGGCGCCAACAAGGACACCCGCATGGCTATCCGCTTCATCGTGGAGGTGGCCTGGCAGGCACACTTTGTCACCAACATGTTTATCAAGCCCACCGCTGAGGAGCTGGCTAATTTTGAGCCTGACTTCGTTGTTTACAACGCCTCCAAGGCTAAGGTTGAGAACTACAAGGAGCTGGGCCTGAACAGCGAGACCTGCGTTGCCTTCAACATCACCAGCAAGGAGCAGGTCATCATCAACACCTGGTACGGCGGCGAGATGAAGAAGGGCATGTTCTCCATGATGA